>ENA-ORXM01000171-ORXM01000171.1-marine-metagenome-genome-assembly--contig:-NODE-171-length-129163-cov-13.284671_pt1 | contig 129163 bp, 108 predicted proteins | sample MGYA00237867_ERZ511480 | MGnify/ENA primary metagenome ERZ511480 (study PRJEB26309, sample SAMN06266103) | marine metagenome | isolation source: Algal blade | place: United Kingdom:Sidmouth, United...
GTGCGTTAAATCCTGCCCGTTTCCGAAAATGCCCAACCGCCACAGAATCAAACGCATTCCTGTCCAAAACGGCATGATCCTAAGATAGGGGCGTTTCAGATAACGGGGATAAGGTTTTTAAAATAGTCTTTATTACAGATAACGCGCTAACCGCCCCAGTGTTGCTGCAATGCGAGACTCATTATTCCGTTATCGACTGAATCCCTAATGTCTTCGAAAGCTGTCCTCACCTTAGAGGCTTTAACGAGGCGAATTTAGAACGTTCGCAAAAAGGTAACCTCATCCTCATTGCGGACATTACAACGCACCGAAAAATCAACGCTAAAGGTTAAGACTAGATGTGATAAGCCTCCGTTTTTTGTGCCCCAATAGCTAAATTTCAGTTCTCTTCAATTAATATATTGTCCTCTGACTTTACTGCGTCATCATGCTAAAGTTAAGCGATGAAAAAGGGATTCGAAAAATTTCATGGAGATAACTTCAAAGACGGTATCACAGTTTTCTCTGGAAAGGATGACGATAGGGTATCTGGAACGATAACTCTGGCCGGACAGAAGACTGTTGTCGATCTGCTTTGCGAGGAATCTGTCGGTCATATGACAACGGTAGAAGGTTGGTTCGATCTAGTTTTATTTAAAGACCATCGCGTAGAGGGAGACGACCCTATCCTCCTCCATAATGCAATGACTGTCGGTGGTGGGACTTTTCACAGTGATATCGGTCGTTGGCGTACCAAGCTCTATCCCAACCTAATTGTTTATAGCGCCGATGCACTTGGTGATGACTTTTCTATACGTTCTGTGAAATTCAATCTTGAGCACCTTGAGAAATTTATGCCGTACCAAGATGTAGAATCACACCGTGTGGGCAACATCGCCGAAGAGGACCGCGCTAAGATTATTAAAATACTCAGAGCAAACACTGAGGATAGGTTGAACGAGCACCGTGAAAGCAGGAAAGAAATATCTTATGACTTCGACGAGCCCCAACAAGTTCATGTAGAACACAAGCGCCCGCGCGAATTATGTTTTAGTATTTTGGGTAATGATTACGAACTCAGGGGGGCAACAAGTTTGTATGGTGAACCTGTTTTCAACACGATCCATATAATTTTCCCTGCAGAGCGGACTATCAACGAAACTCTAGAGGTTGTCGATGATTGCACCCGTTTCTTTAACCAGGTCGTGTTTGAACAGCTTGACTTGCTCGACGTATCCGCATCTGGTTCCCCCGCGCAAGACAGCTTATTCGCAGAATTTTACATGCCCAACCTCGTAAGGCCCACTCCCAAGCAAAGCTCCCCTCTCATTAATTCAGCTTATATCCCTTTCACGCGTTGGATGGAGCGGACCAAATTTATCGAATTTTTAATGTCGTGGCTCAAAAAAAACCCAGAAAGGCGTGAATTTCGTAGACGTGTTAACTCAACACTTACTGGCCGACCGGGCAACGATTTCTTAACGCAGGTTGGCGACTTATGTGCGGCAATTGACTCATTACCTGAATTTACTGAAGCAACCATGCTGTGTAAACAGACCCTATCTGCTATGGCGGAAGCGTCACATGAGGTTGCTGAAAAAAGTGGCTCGACGATCGAACTGGAACGAGTCAGGAACGTCTTATCCATGCTCAATCAAACGCGGTTGCGGCGTAAGCTGGAACAGTTAATCGACCGTGTCAGGCCTGACCTCGAACCTGTTTTGCGAAATTTACTCATCAAACAAGCCCTTCGATTGCGCCAAAGTGCAGCTCATGGACAAAAAAATATTACTGATATTGAGCCATATGCTCTTCCAATTAGTCAAATGCTAAGTGCAGCATGCGTGTTATATGACCTTATGACATCTGGAGTTATAATTGAGGACTTCGACCATTCCATTTTACTTGCAAATCGCACTTGGGGTTTCGGAATGTCTAACCTTCAAACTCTAGCAAAGTTGCATTTATAAGAAATAATGTTTTAAGGCTCCTAAGCCCCCTTTGCAGAAATAACCCTGCGTCCTTTTTGGGCGTTTACCGCCTCCGAACTCACATCGTGTCTTGCCACTAACGCGGCTGTAAAGAGTGTCAGTGCCGTCGTAATCACCAGCCGCGCGTGGCAAGAACACCGCATTAATTAGGACGGGGTATTCACGCTATTGCTCGCTTGGGGAACGAAAACAAAGCGACCTAATATGCGAAAGCCCATTTCAAGTTGGGTAAAATAAGCTTCGCGAATTTACGTTATTTAATACGCTCGAGTAACGCATCCGCCTCGTCCCATGGTAATACCCCCATTTTTAGTGGGGTCTGAAGTAGACTGGTTTTAAGCGGCGTGTTTCATGTGCCTCGTAAGCTTTTGTGCGGGTGTAATGCCGCCGATGGCCATATTAAGCCTTTCAAACATTTTCGTGTATTCACGCCGTTTTATCAAAGCGAAAATAGAATACTGCCCATGCTGCGCGATAATATTATGAACCCACTCAGCTATATTTGGCCAATCAAACCTATGCTGACGCGGCTTGTCTGCGGGACGCTTATTCTGCCTTAAGCGTCTTCGTCTTTAAAGGGCGTAATCGTCACAGATTCGCCGCACCCACAGGCATCGCTTTGGTTTGGGTTTTTGAACGTAAAGCGCGAGGACATCACCTCGACTTCGTAATCGACAACAGAGCCGAGCAGAAACAAAACAGCTTTTGAATCGACGACGATTTGTACATCTTTATCTTCGACCACTTCGTCGAATTTTTCGATTTCAGACACATAGTCCATGATATATTCCATGCCTGCACAACCGCCGTTTTTGACACCAACGCGAAGATAGCCTTCGCCGCGCTCTGTTAGGATTTCACTGACGCGCGTGGCCGCTGCGTCCGTAAGTGTCACCAATTTCGGGCGGGGGCGTCGTGTGCGTGTGGTCGTGGCACTGGTCATAGCATGTTCAATTCTAGCTTCGCTTCTTCGGACATACGGTCAGGTGTCCACGGGGGATCAAATGTCATGCTAACCTCTACGCGGCGCACACCGGCAATCACTTCGCAGGCCTCTTGCACCCACATCGGCATTTCACCCGCAACAGGACAACCCGGCGCGGTCAAAGTCATTTCGACTTTTAGCAAACGGTCATCTTCCAGCTCGACCTTATAAATCAGGCCAAGTTCGTAAATATCAACGGGAATTTCGGGATCATAGACCGTCTTAATCTGGTTTATGACATCCGTTGTAATGCGCTCGATCTCTGCATCATCAGGGGCTTCAACAGGCGCGCCAGACATATCAATCATATCGCGCTTCGGCGCGGCGTCACTTGCAATATCGCCCGCAGAATTCTCAGGCGTCAGGCCCGGAATTTGCGAATTGGCCATGGCTTCGGCCTGTCTTTGTCGATCTAAATCGGTCATCTTATATCCTATATAGACATTCTTTCTTACGATAGAAAGAGGGCCGCCTTTTTTACGCCTTCGACCAGACGCTCAGCCTCGTCCAAAGTATTGTAAATTCCAAAACTTGCGCGGGCGGTGGAATGTATTCCAAGACGCGTCATAAGGGGTTGGGTGCAGTGCTGCCCTGCCCGAACGGCTATTCCGTATTTATCCAAAATTTGCGCGACGTCATGGGCGTGCGCGCCTTTTAGATTGAACGCTAGAACACTGCCCTTATCTGATGCTTCGCCGATCAGCGTGAACGAGTTCAAATCCCGCAACCCATCCAACGCATGGTGATAGACCGCCATTTCGTGTTGGTGAATATCATTGCGGTCAAATTGGGAATACCAATCAATCGCCGCGCCAAGGCCAATCGCTTCTAGGATGGGCGGCGTGCCCGCTTCAAATTTATGCGGCGGATCATTATAAGTGACGTGATCTTCGAATACGTCCTCGATCATTTCGCCGCCGCCGTTAAACGGCTGCAAGCGGTGGAGCATTTCGCTTGTTCCGTAAAGCGCGCCAATCCCTGTCGGGCCGTAAAGTTTATGCCCTGTCATGCAGTAAAAATCGACGCCAAGGTCAATGACATTTACAGGCATATGTACAGCCGCCTGCGTCCCGTCGACAACAAATATCGCGCCTGCCGCTTTCGCCCATGTGCCGATTTCTTGGACAGGGTTTACCGTGCCGAGTACATTGGACATATGCACAACAGAGACGACTTTTGTCTTAGGCGAGAGCAGAGCTTTGAACGCTTTCAAATCTAACTCGCCATTATCGGTCACAGGTGCAAATTTCAAAACCGCGCCATAGCGTTCGCGCAGGAAATGCCACGGCACAATATTGGAATGATGTTCCATTTGCGTAAGGATGATTTCGTCCCCCGCTTCAATCTCGCCCGCAAGCCCGTAGGCCACCACGTTTAGCGCTTCACTCGCACCTTTGGTAAAGACGATATTATCAGCCTTTGGCGCGCCCAAAAATGTTGCGACTTTCGCGCGCGCACCTTCAAACGCTTCGGTCGTTTCATTCGCCATTGTATGTAAGCCACGATGCACATTGGCAAAGCTCGTGCTCATTTGATGGGTTAGCGCGTCCATGACGGCATTCGGTTTTTGTGCAGACGCCGCATTATCCAAATAGGCCAAAGGATAGCCATTTATCTCGCGCGAGAGGATCGGAAATTGCGCGCGAATTTCGTCAATGTCGAAAGGTGTAGGCTTAATAGTCATTATCCGTTCGCCTCTAACCACGTCCGAATTTTACCCCGAACTGAATCGCGCAGGCTTTCGTCCTTCATATCGTCAAAGACATCCACAACGAAGGCTTCTGTGAGTAATGTCCGTGCCTGTTTAATCGGAATACCGCGTTGGCGCATATAAAACAGCGCCTGTTCATCCAATGCACCGAGCGTATTGCCGTGCGCGCACGCCACGTCATCGGCGTAAATCTCAAGCTCAGGCTTGGAGCGTATTTCGGACGTGTCAGATAACATTAACGCATCGTGGCGCATTTCTGCATCCGTGTGTTGCGCGGGGCGACGGACGTGAAATTTTCCTTGGAAAACGCCGCGCGCCTTATCGGTCACAACCCCTTTGACAGATTGGCGAATAACCGCGTCAGACGCCGTAAGGTCAATATAGCTTGTCATGTCGGTCTGGCGCTTATCTTTGAGCAAATACGCCCCGTGAATATTGCTCTCAATACCCTTGGACATACCCGCGACGCGTGTTTCTAGGCGCGCCAAAGCCCCGCCAAATGAGAGCGTGTGTTGATTAAAAACCGACCCGTCCCATTGCGTCACATGCGTCGTGAGGGTACGCGTTTGCGTGTCCCCGTCATCATGCATAACAACACGGTCCAGCATCGCGCCAGATTTCAAAATGATCGTCATATCAATATTGGAAAACCCGTCTTGTCCTGCATGGTTTTCAATCAAGGACAGTTTCGCACCTTTGCCAATCGTCATGCGAATACGAACATGTCCCGACTCGAACCCGTCAATCTCAATGGGCGTTGTTCCAGCATATTCCGCAGGCACATTTATGTCCCAAACCTTCCCTCCATATGTGCGAGCAAGTGCCGCCATGGGCGTATCGGTTTCCAGATCATCCCGTTCAATCTCAGAAACGCTCAAATCATCTGGCAATGAAAATTTCGGCAGACCCGCACGGGTCAAGCCCCGCGCCTTGTCCGTGACCGCCCCGCGTACGTCTGTCCATTTCCACGCCTCGTCCCGCTTTGACGGTAGGTCAGAGTTAAGCGCTTTTTCAGCGTCTGTCGGATTGGCGCGAAGTGTCTGTGTGCTAGCTGACATATGCGTCATAGCCTTCTTTTTCGAGCGTTTTGGCAAAATCAGCGCCGCCGCTCGCGGCAATTTTACCGCCCGCTAAAACGTGGACTTTGTCAGGGACAATATAGTCCAAGAGGCGTTGATAATGCGTGATGACAAGCATGCCGCGATCTGGCGACCGAAGCGCATTCACGCCGTCTGCGACCACGCGCAAGGCATCGACATCAAGGCCCGAGTCTGTTTCGTCCATAATCAGGAATTTAGGCTCTAGCATCATCATTTGGTAAATTTCCATGCGCTTCTTTTCGCCGCCCGAAAAACCAACATTAAGCGGGCGTTTCAACATTTCAGGCTTCATCTTAAGTTCTGCGGCGATCGCCTTGGATTTCTTAAGAAATTCTGGCGCGCCCATATCATCTTCACCGCGGGCTTTGCGTTGCGCATTTAGTGCGGTTTTCAAAAACGTCATGGTTGGCACACCCGGAATTTCGAGCGGATATTGAAAAGACAAGAACAGTCCTTTGGCCGCGCGTTCTTCTGGGTCCATTTCAAGCAAGTCTTCACCAAGATAATCAACGGAACCATTGGTGACGTCATATCCGTCGCGGCCCGTTAGAACATAGGACAAGGTCGATTTACCCGCACCATTCGGGCCCATAATAGCATGGACTTCACCTGCGGGAACTTCGAGCGACAACCCTTCAAGGATTGTCTTGCGACCTTCATCAACAGTCGCGGATAGGTTATTGATTTTTAACATTATTTAAACTCCATATATTCCAAATTTATTTTGAAATACAGTTTTCGTTTTCTCTATTCTTGACCCCGCTTCAAGTGCGGGTGACAGTGTTTATATCATTTAAAAAACTGTCATCCCGCATTTCATGCGGGATCATCACTACCCTCGATAACAGGTCACTTCGATTTCGATCTTCCCGTCTGGGTCCACCATATCGGCCAAAATCATCGTGGCCGCAGGTAGGATATTATCGAAATGCTTTTTGATAATCGGCAGGACTTCATTGACATATTTACGGTCAGACACAGTGTATTGAACACGGACTGTATGGCCGAGCTCGAAGCCAGCAGCTTTCAGCGCGGTTTGAATATTTGTGAATGTGTTGAGCGCTTGTTGCGCGGCACTTTCAGGCAGTTCTTTTTTATTGTAATCATAGCCCATCGTACCTGATACAAAACACCAATCGCCTTGCACAAGCGCCCGCGACATAGCGTAGTTCTTCTCGCCGTCTGACAATGTAATCAGTCTACGTTTTGGGTCTGCTGCTTTTGCTTTTTTGGACATTTTAATGACTTTCTAGAATATGCATTGAGTTTGATTTGAAAATTAAGGACAAAGGGTTTTTTGCCACTTATCCGATGTCTTGGACCGCCAGCATTTAACTTTCAGACCATATGTCACGACCTTTTCGTCTTTGAATATGACGTAGAGCTGCTGCGCTTTTACACTATCATCCGCAAAACCTTCGGCTGTGGCGACCATAACAGATCCGCCTTCTGCCTTGAGTTCCGTGAGAGAATATTCCGTATGTCCCTCGCCTTCTGGCGTTCTATTAGGTTTGAATGCCGCGTGAACCTTATCCTCAACCGAGCTTTTGGACTCACCTTCGTTCAGATTTAAAAATGAGGCCAAGTCGAGTGAATAACTCGTAAAATCAATATCAGATAAACGCTCAAGACCATCACCATTTGGCGTAGGCGGAATCGGCAATACTGGTGGCGGATTGCCTGCAACGGACTTTGCATCCAGTTGAGACGTGCTTTCTGAGCCTGCACCGGTACAGGCCGCGCACACCAAAGCCATCGCCAATATAGAGAGACGCCTCATCATTAGCCGACACTACCTTCTAAGCTAATCGCCACGAGCTTCTGCGCTTCAACGGCAAATTCCATTGGCAGTTTTTGCAAGACATCGCGGCAGAACCCGTTCACAAGCAGCGCAACCGCTTCTTCTTCGCCCAGACCCCGTTGGCGACAATAAAACAGCTGATCGTCAGAGAGTTTCGACGTCGTCGCTTCGTGCTCAAATTGCGCATGCGGCGTATTGCTCTCAATATAGGGCACAGTATGCGCCCCGCATTGATCGCCGATCAAAAGACTATCACATTGCGTGAAATTTCGAGAGCCTGTCGCTTTACGGTGAGCCGAGACAAGGCCGCGATAGGTCTGGTTTGATTTACCCGCACTAATCCCCTTAGAGATCACGCGCGATTTTGTATTCTTGCCTAAATGCACCATTTTCGTGCCAGTATCCGCCTGCTGATGTCCATTGGTAATCGCGATGGAATAGAACTCGCCTTGGCTGTCATCGCCGCGCAAAATACAACTTGGATATTTCCAAGTGACGGCAGACCCCGTTTCGACTTGTGTCCAAGAGACTTTGGCGTTTTTCTCGCGGCAATCGGCGCGTTTGGTCACGAAATTATAAACGCCGCCCTTGCCTTCGCTATCGCCCGGCCACCAGTTTTGTACCGTCGAATATTTCACTTCTGCGTCTTCGAGGACAATGATTTCAACAATCGCAGCATGGAGCTGGTTTTCGTCGCGCATAGGCGCGGTACAGCCCTCTAGGTAGCTGACGTAAGAGCCTTTATCTGCAATGATCAATGTCCGTTCAAACTGGCCTGTGCCTTGCGCGTTCATGCGGAAATAAGTCGAGAGTTCCATAGGGCAACGCACACCGGGCGGGATGTAAACAAATGACCCATCAGAGAATACGGCATTGTTGAGCGTCGCGAAATAATTATCGGTGACAGGGACAACTGACCCCATATATTTACGCACGAGTTCAGGGTGTTCTTTCACCGCTTCTGAAAAGGAGCAGAAAATCACGCCGTGTTTGGCCAATTCGTCTTTAAACGTTGTGACAACGGATACACTATCGAAAACCGCGTCAACGGCGACGCGCGGCGCCCCTTCAACACCCGCCAGAACCTCTTGTTCTTTAAGGGAAATTCCAAGCTTATTATAAATCTCAAGGATTTCAGGGTCGACTTCATCCAGTGATTTCGGCCCCTCTTTTTTCACGGGCGAGGCGTAATAATACATATCTTGGTAATCAATTTCAGGATAATCGACCATCGCCCATTTCGGCTCTTTCATTGTGAGCCAACGACGATACGCCTCTAGCCGCCATTCCAGTAACCATTCAGGTTCGTCCTTCTTGGCCGAGATAAACCGAACAATATCTTCGTTCAGGCCTTTGGGCGCGAACTCTTGTTCGATTTCAGATGTGAATCCATATTTATACTTATCCGCCTCAAGCGAGCGAACGCCGTCCACGGTGGATTGGTCGATACTGTCTTTGGCGATTTTTACCTGTTGGGTCATATAACTTTCCCTAAACTCTTTTCTTTAATCTCGGACGTCTTGTGGTGGGACAGGCGTCGGGTCTTTGTCCACGCGTTTAAAAATGTGTCTACATCTTGGTCTGTGCTCGTATAGCCTAAACTGACGCGCAAGGCGCCTTTGGGCGCCTTATCCGCGACACCCATCGCTTGGATAGAGCGACTGACTTCGGCTTTTCCAGAAGAACACGCCATGCCTGTGCTGACAGAGACACCCGATAAATCCAAGGCCATTAAAAGCGTCGCCGCAGGTGTGTCTGGCACAGCGAAAAAGCTTGTATTCGGGAGGCGGTCTGCGCCTTCGCCGAATATATAAAGCTCTGGTTCGATTCCCTTTAATTCAATTTCGATTTTGTCGCGCAGGGCGCGTGTGTGATCAATATTACCTGCCGCTTTCACAGCCGCGCCAAAACCTGCAATGCCCGCAACATTTAGTGTGCCCGCACGGCGACGGCGCTCTTGCCCCCCGCCTGACAGCAGCGGATCAAACGGCGCACTTGGCGAAACGTAAAGCGCGCCAACACCCATTGGCCCGCCTATTTTATGCGCAGAAACAGACATATAATCTGGCTGATATAGCATTGGGAGCTTGCCAAGCGCTTGCACCGCGTCGACGAGGATGAGCCCCCCTGCCGCATGTGTCAGTTCTGTTGCGGTTTCGATATCTTGGACAACACCTGTTTCGCTATTGGCTGCACAGATTGACACAAAGGGACGTCCGTCTGCCGCGTCCCAAGCCTCAAGTGTCGTTTTAAGCCACGCCAAATCCGTCTGACCTTGGTCATTACACGGAATGGGCGTGACTTTTGCGCCGCTACGCTCTGCTGCGAGGTAGGTCGCAGGATGGTCCATCTCTGAAATCAATAGGTGCGTGCATCCCGCCTTCAGTGCAGAATGAATGGCGGTGTTGTCCGATTCTGTGCCGCTGGCGGTAAAAATTATATCTTGTGCGCAAACGCCCATAGCCAAGCCCAGCGCGTCGCGCGCATTAGCAATCAAAGCATGCGCAGATCGTCCATGGCTGTGGGGTGCAGACGCATTGCCGTGAACGGACATCGCCTCTGTCACCGCCGCGATCACTTCGGGGCGGGTTGGGCTTGTCGCGTTATGGTCTAAATAAAGGCGGGTCATTCCGCCGCCTCTAAAATAGGCAATGTCCCATCGACAACATCTTGCACAGTGATCGACGCGAGGAAGCTTCCAATATGATCTTCGAGCGCGCCCCATAAATTATGCGTCAAACACCGATCCGTGCGGCCTGTACAGGCGAGCTTTGCATCAGGCGTACAACCATGCGCTTTGATGTCTTCATCGACCGCAAAAATAATACGGTCGAGTGTCAAGGCGTGCGCGGGTTCGGATAAAACATAGCCGCCCATTGCGCCGCGTTGACTGCTGACGAGGCCTGCGCGACGAATCTTTGCAAAAAGTTGCTCTAAATATGACAGTGAAATACCCTGACGCGCGGAAATCTCAGACAAAGAGATCACGCTCCCCTCGCCTTGCGCCGCCATATCGGCAATTGCCATAACAGCATATCGACCTTTTGCCGTCAGTTTCACGTTTTATCGCCTTGCAACAGAGGGAAAGCCCTCAAAGTTAATGTTTTCACTCGCTTTTTTAAATGCCGCTTGTTAAAAGCCGCGCAAATTCAAAATTACTGTTGGGATGTATGTATTCCGACTAAATTAGTCAAGATTAAGTTCGCGCGAATTCGCTGCGACATTTTAATTAAAAGGGTTATTATGCCAGAGGTTATTTTTGCCGGTCCAGAAGGCCGTCTTGAAGGTCGTTATCACCCATCACAAGATCCTGCCGCCCCGTGCGCGCTCATCTTGTCACCCCATCCAAAAGCGGGCGGACACATGGATCACCGTATTCCTGTGGCTATGTATGAAAGCTATAAGCGTCGTGGTTTTTCTGTTCTGCGTTTTAACTTTCGCGGTATTGGTCGCTCTGTTGGCACTTATGATAATGGTTCTGGCGAATTACAAGACGCAGCTTATGCGCTGGATTGGATGCAGAGCTTTAACCAGAACGCCCCGTTTAGCTGGGTCTCTGGATATTCGTTCGGCGCGTGGATTGGCATGCAGCTTTTGATGCGCCGTCCAGAAGTCGCCGGATTCATCTCTATGTCACTTCCGACCAACACATATGACTTTGCGTTCTTGGCGCCGTGTCCCGCGTCTGGTCTTGTAACTTACGGATCACACGATACGCTTGTACCTGCGGATGACGTTGACCGCGTTGTTGAAAAAATCCGTGTCCAAAAAGGTACGCAAATTTCGACATATTGTGTCGAGGGTGCGGACCATTTCTATACAAATCATTTAGACCAAGCGATGGATGTGATCGAGTATTACCTCGATGAGCATTTGGACCCACGTTATTGCCCGCCAAGAGAGCCAAAACTCTTAGAAGGCTAAGCGACTTACACTAAACTTTAGGGGTGGCAATTTTGCCACCCGTCATAGGCCGTGGCACACCCGTCGTCAGTGGAAATGAAATCGGCAAATTCTTTTGCGCGCGTACAGCCAGAAAAGCAAAAGCCTGCGCTTCAATCGCGTCCGAATCCCACCCGACATCTTCCGCTGTAATGACCTTCGCACCTAGATGTTCTGATAACATCCACATCATAGCTGTGTTGTGTCGTCCGCCGCCACAAACAATCGCCGTATCTATTCCGCCCGTTTTATCATTTTGCATTTGCGAGAGTGTCAGCGCGACGGCTTGAACGGAAAACGTCGCCAAACTCGCGGCTCCGTCTTCGAGGCTAGCCTCCTTCAAATCCGCGAGCACGTCAAAATCATAGCGGTCTGCGGAACGTGGCACGGGCCGCATAAAGAACCCTTGCTTAAGCCATTGTTCTACCTTGGAAAAAATCGGCACGCCCGCAAGAGAGATTTCTCCGCCTTTGTCATACTCACCGACACTGTGCTGTGAAACCCATGCGTCTAACGGCCCATTGGCGGGCCCTGTATCAGACGCCATAAGAGGAACGCCGTCACTTATAAGGGTCACATTTCCAACACCACCCAAATTCAAGACCGCCGTCACACCTGACAGCTCGCCATATTCAACTAAGGCTTTATGATAAATCGGGGCGAGCGGCGCGCCCTGCCCACCAGATTGCACATCATCTTGCCGAAAATCATATGCCACAGGCACGCCCAAAGCGTCGGCTAATCTTTGTCCGTCTCCGAGCTGTAGCGTCAAACCTTTCTGGGTAGATGTCGCGGGGTGGTGCAAAACGGTCTGACCGTGGAACCCGATAATATCAAGTTTCGCCGCCCATTCAGGGGCTTGAGCGCAGAGGGCTTGAACAGCGTTCAAATGCGTTGCGTGAATAACCGCTTCGACTTGAGCAAAACTATTGGGCGGCGTGCCTTTAAATTGCCACCGCAGGGCAGCTTGCGTCGCGGATTCGAGGGCGCGCCTATCCTCACCTCTATAAGGGTTTAAAAGGCGCGGCCCGAACCTAATAATCCGCGCCCCGTCAGTCTCAAGGAACGCCGCGTCCACACCGTCCAGCGAGGTGCCCGACATAAGTCCCAAAGCGATATATGAGCCTGATTGTTTCATAAGTTTGGTTTTCTGCAATTTACCTCACGCGTCAAGAGCCGACATAAATACGAGGCGACCAGTCTTAGACTTTGACATAAAATCGGGGTTTGATAAAAGCGCAGGCGCAAATCAAATTTCCAGCCGCCCCGAATCCAAAGTCACAGGTCAAATACATGTCTCATTATAAGTCTGCCCTTATGACAACGCTCACAGAACGCGGATACCTGTATCAGTGCACGGATGAGGACGGGTTGGATAAATTGGCCTCAAACGAAACTGTCACAGGCTATATCGGATTTGATTGCACCGCGCCAAGCCTACATGTCGGCTCGCTTGTGCAAATTATGATGTTGCGCCATTTGCAAAAATCAGGCGGACGCCCGATTGTCTTGCTAGGCGGTGGTACAACTAAAATTGGCGATCCCTCTGACAAAGACAAATCGCGCCCAATTCTAACGCCTGATCTTATCGCAAAAAATAAAGACGGTATTCAACGTGTCTTTGCGCAATTCCTCGATTTTGATGGCCCGAACGCAGCAATCATGGTCGATAATAATGACTGGCTTGGTAATCTTGGCTATATTGATTTCCTCCGCGACGTTGGAAAACTGTTTACCGTCAACCGTATGGTGACGATGGAAACGGTCAAACGCCGGCTCGAGAATGAACAGCCTATGACATTCCTTGAATTTAATTACCCCCTCTTGCAAAGCTATGACTTTGTAGAACTCAACCGTCGTCATGGATGCGCCTTGCAACTTGGTGGGTCTGACCAATGGGGGAATATTGTTACGGGCGTTGACCTGACCCGCCGCATGGAAGGCAATGACGTTTACGGCTTCACGACGCCGCTGATTACAACGGCTTCGGGCGGGAAAATGGGCAAGACAGCCGACGGTGCGATGTGGTTGAATGCAGACGCCTCTATCAGCGACGCGCATTTCAAATCCGCCTATGATTACTGGCAATTCTGGCGCAATACGGACGACGCAGATGTCGGGCGGTTCATGCGCTTGTTCACAGAACTTAGCTTAGACGAAATCGCAAAGTTTGAAGCCTTAGAAGGCGCAGATATAAATACAGCTAAAATCCGTTTGGCCAATGCCGCGACCGAAATGTTGCACGGCGCGGACGCTGCTAAACTGGCCGAAGAAACCGCCAAGACAACGTTTGAGCAAGGCGGCGCAGCCGCAGGCCTACCGACTTTTGACGCGGATATTAACGGCATGCTTGTCGTAGACGCGGCAATTCTCGCAGGCCTCGCGGCTTCAAAAGGTGAAGCCCGTCGCCATATCAAAGCCAGCGCTTTGAAACTCAATGATGTGAAAGTCGAAAGCCACGAAGATGTTTTGAGCGCGTCAGATTTAAACCCTAACGGCGTAATTAAAATCTCCGTTGGTAAAAAACGTCACGCGCTGATTAAACCTATATAACCCAATAAACCTTATTCGGCTTTTGGGTTTACAGATTCGATGGCTTTTTGTGTTTCTTCTGGAAGTTCGCTGCGTTTCACGGCGAAAATACGGCGCAGGAATCCGGGCGTTAACGCCGAGAGCGGGTTAACGGCCACTTGGGACTGCTCCATTGTGCCTTTGATCGCATAGTTGAGCGCAAAGATGCCCTCGCCTTTTTTACCAACAAACAGATCCCCAAATATGGGTAGATCCCCCAGAATAGAATTTGCTGTATAGGCGGGAACCAGAACGCCGTCTAAATCCAGATAGTCTTGCGTGAAACTAATCTCGCCATTACCTGTTAAACCCAAGGCCGCGCCAGAGGCCCGCGCGTCGCGCACGCTCAACTTACCCTCTTCCCAACCAAAGGGCACACTCAATTCGCGAAAACTTAATCCGCTACCGCCAAAAACATCCGACACGCCTTTAAGGGAGGCCAAGGATAACATTTGAGCCAGAATGGGAGCCTCAACCAATGTGAAATCTTTCACCTCGACAGTTCCGCGTACCATGCCTTTTTCGCCGACTTCAGGAAGGTCTGCTGTCACGGTCATGGTTCCACCCGTAATATTGTCCATATCAAAAAATGCAAAAGCGATATCAGACGCATTCGGGATTGTGACATTCACCAAACGTCCGCCGTCAATCTCATTTGGTTCAATTCGTGCGAAGAAGTTTCCATCCTTCGCTGCGCCTGAAACTTCTGCGCGTTCCACACCGCCGCCAAGGTTTAGAAAATCAAGGCTCGCATTCTTTAAACTATATGAGGGCTTTATAATAAGTCGGTCGACACGCGTTTGAATATTAACAGGGACTTTAAACTCTGAGGGTTCGCCTGAAAATATAGCATCCATGAAGGTCGTAATATCCATAAACTCGCCGTCAATTTGTACATCTAACGCATCGCCAGATGCATTCGGACGAGATTTCACAGCCCCCTTTAACAAGCCATCAACAGAGAGCTGAGGCAAATCCATTTCAACCAGTTTAAAATCAGGTGTGAACACGGTAGAACCAACCGCGTTTACGCCTGGGGCGGTTAATTGGATATTGTTAAAAGCCAAAGCGCCAGCGTCGTCTCTGACAACATCCGAATAAATTTCACTTGGGAGACCTTGCGGCTTTGACCACAGACTCCCCAAAGTCAGCTCTGCTTGCGTTAGATCAGCCTTCACGCGGGCTTGGGAAATATTCACGCCTGACCCTGTCGCTTGAGCTGAGACCTGCATCATACCGCCGAAATAAGCGCGCCCCCCCAATCCAAACCCATCTAAGTCAGATTGCGTCATAGGGCCTTCGAGTGTGAACTGCGTTGGGGTTGCGCCTTGATCAAATGTCTCGCGCATTGTCATCTCTGTTCGCCACGGCCCAAGCAAGACGGGCCCTTTGACGGACATACCTTCTTTATCTACGTCGAGTTCGACATCTCCCTGCGTTATTTTATGCTTTCCAATTCCAAATGGACCTCTGACATCCTGAAATTTACCGTTTCCAGAATAGGTGATGCGGCTTCGATCAAAATTGACAAGCAATGGCCGTGTGATTTTTAGGTTCACATTGCCCGTCCCACCAAAGTCAGCAGGGTTCACGCCGTACTGGCTTGCAAACATAAACGGTTTTTCATCAATTAATGCCAACATATCAGATGCTGGCCCCGAAGCGTCCAAGTCAATACTCAGCAATCCTCCCTTTGGAAAGAGTTGCGGAAAATCAACCTGCCCCCGCGTCACATCCAAATTCCCAACACGGCCGCCATCCGTTTTAAACTGGGCGCGATTTCCGCGCATCCACCCTGAACCCGTTGCCCCTAGATAAGGCGTCATAGTCGAAATATAGCGCACATCCGCCTGCGGTATATCGAATGTCATTAACAGGTTTTCATCCTGCAAAGGCGCACCCGACAAAACCTCTTCTGTCAGTTTCACATCGACTAAGAGGTTTTCAATCCTCGCATTCGTGACAGACCGCTTAATCCAGTTTCTAGCCCCTTTTGCAAATTCAACGGGCCAAACCGCAATCAAATCCTTTTCCGTAAACAGACCTGAAACACCCGCATTCACTGATAAGAATTTCAAGCCCTTTTTATCTTCCGCTTGTTTATCGCCAACGTGTCCAGAAACATCGGCTTTGATAATATAAGTCCCGAAATTCAGCTCAGCGGAAGACAGCTCAAAGGCCTGCTCCTTAGGTGTGTAAGACGCATTTGTACGAATATACGGAAACTCAAACGGCGACTGAAAACGCTCTTTTAAATCAAGCCGAACGTCCGTTAATTCCATAGACATTGGGATAATTGTATCAGAGAGCCCACGACGTCCATTAAACACATTCTTTAGTTTCAACGTCCCATTCGCACCGTAATGTTGTGTATCAATTTTCAAATCGGAAATATGAACAACATTTTTAGGGCGGTCATAATCAAGCGAGAACGCCAGTGTCTTTAAGGGCTCTTCTTGGCCCATAAGTTCAATTGACCCGTCTCCAATATCCACAGTTAGATTGGCCGTTATCAATCCCGTATCGGAGGTCGTTACGATATCGGTTGTCAAATTCAGAGGTGCTTTTAGCTGGCTTAAGCCAGATAGCGGGCCGCGTTCTGGCGCAAATAGAGACGGGTTTATGTCCTGTACAGAAAAGCCAATTTCAGCCTCTGGGGTTTTAGTTTCCGTAAAGAATGATAATTTTACGGACGGGTCTTTTTGAGACACTTCCGCCGCTTGTCCACGCAAGTCCGCTTCTAGGTCAGCCCGAACTCTGTCTGTAGAATTTCGGTAAGACAGTTTTGTGTTCTCTAAAACAAGATTTAAGCCGTCTTTTTTATCAATAATAAAGGCCTGTCCGTTTTGCAGATCAAAAGACTTCAAATCCTTCGGGAACTTCATCTCTGGCAAAGCTGCTGGCGCGCGGGGCTTCCCACGCTTACCTGTTAAAACAGGGCCAAATGTCCCCACATGTTCAGGGGCCCCCAGCCCCATGGTAAATTGACCGTCCTTATTGCGTACAAATGAAACAACACCGCCCTCAATACTGACGCGGCGCGCCTCAAGCTTTCCTGTAAGCGCCGCTCGGACCCCGACTTCAGACTTAAACAAACCTATGTTTTCAATCTCAACGCCCTGCTTATCTTTGATTGAAATTGAATTAGCGGCAAAAATAAATCCGTTATCAACGCCTTTCCAATCCAGTGTCATAGACCCAATTGTTGCATTATGTCCGTTGAAAGCTTCAGAAAACCAGATTTCAGCATTCCGACCTAGAAATGAAATATCGACATCGTCTTTTAAAAGGACAAAATTAATCGCGCAAAACCACATAAATGCGAGACCCAAGACAATCGCCCCTATTTCGCACGTCAGATTTAAAAGATGTTTTGCTAAAAATTTTAGGGAGAGACGCGCGCCTGCTTTACTCTTGTCCCATAGCTGTAGAATAACGGGGGGAACCGTCTCGATTGTTTCTAAACTCTGCGATGACAAAGTCTTGTTATCTGAACTAATCTCAGTCATATTCGGGTACGGTCTAAGGTGTTTTCGCCTTAAAGACGACTCTTACTCAAATAATTCTACATTAAAAGAGACGATGCCATGACAGAGCTACAAATAGGCCAGAATGCGCCAGACTTTTCCCTCCCTACAAATAATGACGGCACAACAGCGTTAGGAGATTACAAAGGCAAAATGCTTGTCTTGTTTTTCTACCCTAAAGACGACACGCCCGGGTGCACGAAAGAAGCGATTGGTTTTACAGAAAATAAAGATAGCTTCGAAGCTGAAGGTGCTGACATCTTAGGTGTTTCAAGAGACACTGTATCAAAACATGACAAATTCGTCGCAAAACACGAACTGAAAATCGCCTTGGGCGCAGACGAGACAGGTAAAGTCACGGAAGATTACGGCGTTTGGGTTGAAAAGAATATGTACGGAAAAAAATACATGGGCATAGAGCGCGCAACATATTTGATCGGTGTGGATGGTAAAATCCTCGAAATTTGGCGAAAAGTCAGAGTGAAAGATCATGTCGAGAAGGTTCTTGAAGCCGTAAAAGCCCACGCGAAGACGTAATGAGCGCATTAGAACGGGCACAAGCGGTCCTGCTTGCGCAGACGCCTGACGCCAAAGTACATGCCGCGCGTGAGCTAGCATTGGCTTGGGAGAGCAACAAAACTGTCTCTACCCTAAAAAGAGGGCTCGGCGACAGACCCAATAGGCCAAACAAGCCTGAAATGGTCGATCCCCGCACGATACCGCGTAAAGGCTTGGGTAAAGTTGAGGGGCGGATTGCTCTTCTCCACGCTGTGGCACACATAGAATTTAATGCAATTGATCTGGCAGCAGATATGATTTGCAGGTTTTCAACGGATGATTTGATTAAAAATCACATGAAAGAAGAGTTTGTTAGCGATTGGATTCTAGTGTGCGCGGATGAAGCGCGCCATTTCGAGCTTGTAAATACTCGACTTTTACAACTCGGATCATTTTACGGAGATCAACCTGCACATGACGGCCTTTGGGAGGCAGCCCTCTCAACGCGGCATGACGTGACAGCACGGCTGGCCATTGCACCTATGGTATTAGAGGCGCGCGGCTTAGACGTAACCCCCGCAATGATCAAAAAGCTAAAACAGGTTAAGGATGTAAAAAGTGCAGATATTTTACAAATTATATATGACGACGAAATCGGACATGTCGCAATTGGCACAAAATGGTTTAACGCAATCTGCAAAAATTTGGGAAGACAACCAGAAGCGGCCTTTCACGCGCTTGTAAAGACTCACTTTTCTGGTAAATTAAAACCACCCTTCAATACGGAAGGACGCGCATTGGCAGGTCTGACTTCTGAATTTTACGCCCCATTAGTGTAAATGACACAAAAAGGTCTGTTTCTTGCAAGGTTTGCGCAGTAAATTTATATTTAACTTGAAAGCTCAAGTAATTTTTTGTCCTATATAAAAAACAATTAGGTTCGGGTGATAAATAATGATTAGGGATCTTTTCGAAGATAACCAAAAGCGGATTTTAAAGGCGTTTCCTGAACGTCAGCTTTATCTTCGTTCCGGCGGAGAAGTAAGATACTATAATCTGGGGACGAAATTTCAGATGGCTGTGTTTAGCGGCCTCTCCTTTTTAGCACTTTGGTGTTTATTCACCATGGTCAATATGTTTTTAGGCAATTACAGCTTACGACCCAAAGCCAAAGAAGTGCAGATTGTAAAAGCTCAATATGAGCGCCTCCTACAAGACTCTCGCGCCAAAGAAGCCAATGCACGTTTAATGTTGGATAGACAAAGAGAGACCTTTGACGAAGTGGCTCGGAACCTTGAAGAAAAACACGCCACGATTTCTCAAATCCTAAAGCACAATTCTGTCGGTACGGATACCAAAGCGCTCCCGACGACTGAATATGCAAAAAGCCATGTCGTTATGGCGCCGACGATCAGAGACACGACACCGCGTCAGGCCCGCCAAAAAATTGTAAAAAAAACGAGCCTGATAAACGGAATTGACCGCAGTAATTCACTCAGCGATATCGCCGACAATCAAGACTTTATTTTGGCCGCGGCTGAGGTTACGACGCTCGAGCGTATTGAACGTAACCGCGCGATTATCGAAGCGACTGAACTGAACGTTGAAACAGTTTTAGATGAAAGCGCTTACGGTAAAGGTGGGCCGGCTTTGGACATAGACGGCGTGAATGACCAAACACATCAAGACCCTTTCAAAAACCGTATTCTAAGCATCCAAGCCCGCGTGGCCGAAGCTCAAGCCCTCGATGATGCCATCAATTCCGTACCACTCGGTCATCCGATCACGGTCGACCATTACCGCACCAGTGCCTACGGCACGCGCAAAGACCCGTTCACAAAACGTCCCGCATTCCATAAAGGCGTCGATTTCGCCTCCTATCGTTCGGCACCTATCGTCGCGACAGCGGCAGGCACTGTCCGTCACGCAGGCCGTAAAGGTGGATATGGTCGCATGGTTGAAATCGACCATGGCCACGGTTTCGTTACGCGCTACGGACATCTGGAAAAAACATTTGTAAAACGGGGCCAAACCGTTGCACAAGGTGACAAAATTGGCGGCATGGGCTCCACAGGGCGCAGCACATCTACACATTTACATTACGAAATCCGTTTTCAAGGTCGTGTTTATGACCCAGAGAATTTTTTAAAGGCAGGAACATATGTTCGGTAAAACAAACTCACAACCCGTCCCAGCGACGATTGATACAATTTCCAAAAAACCTGCAACGCGGAGTGTGACCTCTGCACCGTCAATTCTTGGCCGTGATCTTATTATTACGGGCGACATCAAAACAGACGGCGACATTCAGATTGATGGCCGCCTAGAAGGTAACATCCATGCGGCAAATCTAACGATTGGTGAGAATGGCTCTATCAATGGTAAAGTTAATGCGGGCACAGTACATGTGCGTGGCAAAATCACAGGTAAGGTAGACGCTACAGTTGTAGAGCTTGCAGAGACGGCCAATGTCCAAGCAGATTTGATCCAAGATCAATTAACAATCGCTAACGGCGCATTCTTTGACGGTAAATGCTCACGTAAATCCAGCATGCCGACAGCTTCAAAATCAACGACAGCCAGTAAAACTTCAAGTTAGGTTTGATAAAAAGTTATATGAAGAAAGCGGCTAATAAGCCGCTTTTTTTATTCAGTGAGCTTGTGTAACGGGCGCTTATAATCCTTAGGACAAAACGAGTCTTGAGACATTTCTACCCTTGGGACACACCTACCCTTGAGGCACATCTAACTCTTATCTTCTGGCTCTAACCTTGCGGATAAAGCGGCCGCCATGAACATATCAAGTTTTCCGTCTAATACGGCACCCGTATCTGAGGTTTCGACATTCGTACGAAGGTCTTTGACCATCTGGTAGGGTTGCAGGACATAAGACCTGATTTGATGCCCCCATCCGATATCTGACTTAGAATCCGCCTGCGCTTGCGCTTCTTCTTCGCGCTTTTGGAGCTCTAATTCATAGAGGCGCGCGCGTAACATGTCCCAAGCTTGAGAGCGGTTTTTATGCTGGGAACGATCGTTCTGACACTGCACCACAACGCCCGTCGGATTATGCGTAATCCGCACCGCGCTATCGGTTTTATTGATGTGCTGTCCGCCTGCCCCAGACGCGCGATATGTATCTACGCGGCAGTCAGATTCGTTGATATCTACTTCAATTGTATCATCAATTTGGGGATAGACCCATATGCTAGCAAAACTCGTATGGCGACGTGAACTGGAATCATAAGGTGAAATGCGCACAAGCCTGTGGACACCTGATTCCGTCTTCATCCATCCATAGGCATTCTCGCCTTTGATCTTAATCGTGGCAGATTTTATACCCGCCTCGTCGCCCGATTGTTCTTCGATAAAGTCGACTTTAAACCCGCGGCTTCCTGCCCATCGGGAGTACATGCGCAGGAGCATTTCAGCCCAATCCTGAGCCTCTGTCCCGCCCGCGCCGGGGTGGATTTCGACAAAGCAATCATTCCCGTCAACCTCGCCAGAAAGGAGCGCTTGTATCTCGGCCGTACCCGCCTTTTCTTTCAGCTTTTCAAAGCCAGAACTGGCTTCCGCTAAAAGCTCTGCATCCTCTTCCATCTCGGCCAGTTCGGCGAGTTCTGTAGAATATGCGAGTTCAGATTCGAGCGTAGAAATAGCCTCAAATGCGTTTTCCAATCGGCTTCGTTCCCGCATAAAAGCCTGAGCCTGCATAGGGTCATTCCAAAAGTCTGGGGATTTCGAAAGCGCGTTCAGCTCTGCTAATCTCTTTTCAGAGGGCGCCCAGTCAAAGACGCCTCCTCAGCAGTTCAAGAGACTGCTCAATATCCAGTTTTGATTGTTCAAGATCAGCGCGCATAAAAACTCCAGACCGTCAGAGGCCTAATAAAGACCATCATCAAGGTCGATATCTTTTTCCTTAGGTTTAGGCGGCATTACCGGTACTTGAACAGGCAGACGCGTTTTGGGCGTGCCCGTAATCTCTTGTGCCGTTGGCGGTGTATTCGGGCTTGGGGCCGAAGGCGAGACAGAGCTCGGATCCGTAGGCTCCGTCGTAGAAGCCAAAGGACGACCATTTGGATTAACCTCTGAACCCGTCGCTTGTTCTGGGTTTTGCGAAGGGTTTTCAGTGCCTCTTAAACTTGGAGGTCGTGTGCCATTGGACATCGGCTCTGCCGCACGACCCTCGGGCATGTTTTCAACATCTTCAACAACTTCGATCTCAGTGTTTAATTTACGATTTTCAGCTTCAGCTTCTTTTTCAAAATCATACCCTCCGCCAAAGAATGTGTCTGACCCCCCGCCGATCCTGATTGTAGATTTCAAAGCGCCAAGTCGAGGCTCTGTGCCCGGACGGAAGGCTTCGAGAATAAAGTTCGGCGCGCCGATATATGACGGCTCCCCCGTTTCGCGGTTCACAGGTGATAAGGTGACGTTTTCTGGGATACGGAATGGCACCATGTCTTGGCCTTTTAGAGCCTCTTTCATAAAATCCCGAAAAATTGGCGCCGCAGCAGATGATCCTGATTCCTTGTCCCCAAGCGTTTTAGGGTTATCAAAACCAACATAAACGCCCGCGACGAGGTCAGGTGAAAATCCCATAAACCATGCATCAATTGAATCATTCGTCGTACCCGTCTTACCGCCCAGAGGACGTCCGACGGCCTTGATAGAGCGTCCCGTTCCGTTTTCGACCACGCCTTGCAACATAAAGGTCATTTGATAAGCTGTTATTGGGTCAATAACGGTTTCGCGGTCATCAATATATTCAGGTGGAGGCGCGCCCGTCCATTCTTCTACACGGCAAGCTTCGCAGACTTTATCGCCGTGAACATAAATCGTTTTACCGCGACCGTCTTGCACACGGTCAAGGATTGTTGGCGTCACGCGCTTGCCGCCATTGACCAAGATGGAATAGGCATTGCTCAAACGCAGAAGGGTTGTTTCCCCCGCCCCTAAAGCCCATGCCAATTCAGGTTTAACCTTATCGTAAATGCCAAAATCACGACCATATCGCGAAATAGGCGCCATACCAATTTCATTGGCCAGTCGAACCGTCATCGCATTCCGCGATTTCTCAAGACCCAAACGAAGTGTGCTGAGACCGTACCAACTCCCTGCCGCGTAATTGGTCGGTTTGTAAAACTTTTCGCACGCCTCTTTTTCTTCGCCCGCTTCCAGAGCGGGGTCAGTTTCTGGGGCGGATCGCAATTGCGGATCGAGTGCGTCTTCAACATTATCCGTTTCTTCGGGACATTCAGAATCGTCACGACGGATAACAAAAGGCGCGTCGAGCACCTGACTGGACGGCGTATAACCCTGATCCAGAGCTGCGGCGTAAACAAAGGGCTTAAACGCAGAGCCGGGCTGACGCTTGGCCTGTGTCGCACGGTTGAACTGACTTTGGTCAAAGCTATAGCCTCCAACAAGCGCTAAAACGCGGCCCGTATGCGGATCCATAGCCATAAGCGCACCGTTGATTTCGGGCACTTGGCGCAGGTTAAATTTCGTTTTGTCTTTGGAACTTGGCTTGGCTTGGACAAGGATAATATCGCCTTTGGAGACAACATCCGTAATCACTTTGGGTTTATCGCCGTATCGACCATTTGGTAAAGCCTTCGCCGCCCATGCCACATCTGCCACATCCAAAGTCCCTTTGCTTGGCAAAGCACTTTCTTGGACAAGATCAGCGTCTTCGCCGTCTTGCACAGGCAAAAGATCTTCTTCGGGCGCAAATCCTAATTGGGCTATTGTTTTATTCGTATCCAAAACAAGCGCAATGCGCCAATCGCCAATATCTCTAGGGGATTCGAAATCTGCGAGCCGCACTTTCCAATCGTCAAATTCCTCAAAGCGTCCTAATGCGCCGCGATATCCATGACGACGATCATACATTTCGAGGCCACGACGCAGTGCGTTTCGCGCCGTGAGCTGCATTTTAGTATCCAAAGTCGTGCGTATGGACAGGCCGCCTGAATAAAGCTCGTCTTCGCCGTACATAGAGAATATCTGCTTACGCGCTTCTTCGACGAAATATTCAGCCGCCAAATATTCATCCCCAACAAGGCGTTCGGCAAGTTCTAAGGGCTCTTGAGAGGCAATATCTGCGGCGTCTTGTGTGATGTAGCCATCTTCCACCATACGCGCGAGCACGTAATTGCGGCGGCTAATTGCCCGTTTCTTTTTGACGGGATCATCCAATCGGTAATTATTGGGCCCCTTGGCCAGAAGCGCAAAATATGTTTGCTGGGAGAGCGTGAGTTCGTCCATTGGTTTTGCAAAATAGCGTAAAGACGCCGCCGCAACACCGTAAGCGCGCCGCCCAAAATAAATTTCGTTCAGATAAAGCTCTAGGATATGGTCTTTATCCATCGCCTTTTCGATACGGCGGGCAATTACGATTTCGCGGATTTTACGGTCTACATTCCGTTGGTTCCCGACAAGGAAGTTTTTTGCCACTTGTTGTGTCAGGGTAGAGCCGCCTTCAAGACGTTCGTTTTTCAAGACATGACCGACATTGGCCACCATAGCGCGGGTAAAGCCGCGCAAATCAAACCCGCTATGCTCGTAAAATCTCTGGTCTTCGGCTGAAACAAAGGCATGTTGCAAAGATTTAGGAATAGATTCGATCGGTACGAATACGCGCGCTTCTTTGGAATATTCCGTAATTAGTTTTCCGTCACCCGCATGAACGCGCGTCATAACTGCGGGCTTATATTCCGCGAGCACTTCGACGCTCGGTAAGTCTTTGGTCGCCCGAATGACATATATAGAGGCAAGTATGATGAAGAGAATACCAACAATAAAGCCAAGTATTAGGCCCCATTTTAGGAGCTTTAACAGGCGCGCACCTGTATTTTTTTTGATCTGTTGTTCCATGGGATCCCGACAAAATAGAACCTGTGTGAGTATGCCAATTTGATACACTATGCTAGTGCAATTTAAGCATAATACAGAGAGGACGGCTTGATAAAACAGTCAGACACACGCCGTGACTTATAATATAGACACGGCTCACATATAGCTAAAATCTAAACTCAAATATATAAGTCAGATTTAGAAATAAAATTTGTCATAAATATGACAAAGGACAGTCTATATTGATACTGGCCCTAAAGCTTTTCTTCGTCAAAATATTGATCAATAGCTTTGCGGACGGACTTTATGATTTTGGTTCTGTGCGCCGTACTATTCAAGAGTTTTTCGTCCTGTGGATTTGATAAAAATCCGAGCTCTAACAATACAGCCGGTACATCTGGGGCCAGCAAAACGAAATATCCCGCCTTACGGTGAGAGTTCCCGATGAGACGAGTGGTAGATTTTAGTTCACGCAGAAGAATATCTGCAAAGTGATCGGATTGGGTCGCTGTCTTACGTTGCGCGAGGTCGACCAAAATATCCCCGACAGAGTTTGATTGTTTTTGCAAATCAACATCCATAATCCAGTTTTGTGTCGACACAATTTTTTTGGACCGCTTCTTGGCACGGTCGGCCAGAGTATAAACGGAGGCTCCGCGCGCAGACTTGCTCGAGGTAGAATCGGCGTGGACCGAGATAAACAGATCAGCCCCCCCTGCCCGCGCAATCCGCAAACGCTCAGCATGTTCAATATAACGATCATCATCCCGCGTTAAAATGACTTCGTAACGTCCCGATTTAAGCAATTCCGCGCGTAATTGAAGTGACGCCTTATATGTTATGTCTTTTTCGCGCGTTTTGCGCGTGCCGATTGCACCTGGGTCTCGGCCGCCATGGCCCGGATCTATTACAATGACAGGGCGGCGTTTCGCTTTGGCTATCTGAATTGTCACACGGGGCTTAACCTGCGGATATGGCACGCGGCTCTCAAAATAACGCGGCCTCAGGGACGAAGCAGGTTGAATGACTTTGACAGGCTTTATAAGTTTGGGCTGAATAGATTGTGTCTGCGACACCGCTTTTAGAACATGGGGGGCCAGCCGAGGGCATGGCGGCGTCCGACAGGCTTGAGGCTTTCCTATGGTTTTGCCCGAGTTTTTACCCAAGTTTTTACCCGTATTCTTACGTGCCGTCTGACTCGCGAATTGGCGGGCTTCAGATGGCTGGACCGTCACGACTTCAGGGGTAAGGTCCCTACCTTGTACAATAAATCCAGTTTTCAAACTTACTAGCGATGTATTTAAAAGACGCGTATTTGGCTTAAGGTCAAAAACAATCCGCAATCCAGACGTCCCGCGCGCGGCATATCGGATTTTTGATATATGTCCCTCACCTTGAATTTCATTTTGAGCACCAGAAACGGCTTTTCCGTGTAAATCGGCTTTTGTCCCCTTAAAGTCCGCAACGATGCGCGGCGACGTCCCGTCCAAAACAAAAATATTAGGCTGTGGAAGATCAGAACCAGATTTTGCGCCAATACCGTCTATTTTAACTCGTGTTTGCGCGCCATCTACACTTATATTTATGCCCGTCACCGTCTGTGCGGATATGGAAAGCGCTGAAAAGCTCCATATTCCAAGCAAAAACATACCTAAAACACGCCACATATTATAAATTACTCTCAGTTTTTGGACAAAATTACGGTTAACAATATGTATATGACCGCGCTAACGTTGATATTCTGTTACCTACAGTGACAACAACGCCTAGAATTGAAAAGAAATCGCTTTCCGTTTTTACGAAAATGGGGCATGTACGCTTATTGCTAGTAGTAAAAAGCGAGTCTTTCTCGTTTATTTCTGTTTACAGACTATCCGCTACACTGCATCCGATTTTTAAAAGATCGAACATAAGGTTACTAATGCGCGTTATTCGTCAAAATATGAAAGACTATCCGACAGGGCAAATTTCGCCTGTCATGACGATAAGCTGCGCTTTGAAACAACGACTTACACCTATTATTACGCCCTGTTTGCAGCGCCCCGCGATACGACTCGCGATGACACAGACCCTAAATTTAGGGAAAAATCTGTTTGGGACCGCGCAATGGTGGCTCATTGGAGACACACATGTCAAAGAAAATGCTAATCGACGCCTCCCACCCGGAAGAAACACGCGTCGTCATCGTCAACGGTACGCGCGTTGAAGAACTAGATTTCGAGAGCCGTAACAAACGGCAACTTCGCGGAAACGTTTATCTCGCACGCGTCACCCGCGTCGAACCTTCTCTACAAGCGGCCTTTGTCGAATATGGAGGGAATCGTCACGGTTTCCTCGCATTCAGCGAAATTCACCCTGATTACTACCAAATTCCTTACGAAGACCGCATGGCTTTGCTAGAGGACGAAGAAGCCGATCACGTAGATGATGATGACGACGAAGCCGACGCCGAGTCTGGCGAAGAGAAAAATAAGAGTGCGGATGACAGTGAGCACGACGAAAACCTTGATCCTGACGATGAAGACGTAAGCGACGAAGCTGATAGCGAAGTCGCCGCAGAACAAGTTAAAGTGGCGTCCAAGCGCCGCAAGCGCATGTCCAGACGTCGCTATAAAATTCAAGAAGTCATTAAGCGTGGCCAAATCCTTTTGATCCAAGCGGTCAAAGAAGAACGCGGCAATAAAGGCGCGGCGATGACATCTTATTTGTCACTTGCGGGACGCTATTGTGTGCTTATGCCCAATACGCCTCGCGGCGGCGGCATTTCGCGCAAGATCGCGAACGGCGCAGACCGTAAACGCCTTAAATCTATCATGTCAGAACTGGACGTCCCGCAAGGCATGGGCGTCATCGTCCGTACAGCCGGCGGAAAACGCACAAAAATAGAGATTAAGCGGGATTATGATTACCTTTCGCGCCTCTGGGAAACTATTCGCGAAACGACCCTACAATCCATTGCCCCTGCCCTAATTCACGAAGAAGGCAATTTGGTTAAGCGCTCAATCCGCGACATGTATAATAAAGACATTGACGAAATTCTTGTCCAAGGCGACGACGCCTACAAGACAGCCAAAGACTTTATCAAAATGCTCATGCCGAGCCACGCCAAGAATGTAAAAGCGTATAAAGAGCAAATTCCACTCTTCTTGCGCTATCAAGTCGAGCGTCAAATTGAGGCCAGCCTTGATTCTGTCGTTCAACTTAAGTCGGGCGGCTATCTTGTTATACATCCGACCGAGGCGCTTGTCTCTGTTGACGTGAACTCGGGTCGATCAACACGTGAGCGTAATATAGAGCGCACGGCGCTGAAAACGAACTTAGAAGCGGCCGAAGAAGTTGCCCGTCAAATGCGCCTGCGTGATTTGGCCGGTCTCGTTGTGATCGATTTTATCGACATGGACGAGCATAAAAATAACCGTGCAGTTGAAAAACGCATGAAAGATTGCCTCGCCCTTGATCGCGCGCGCGTTCAAACAGACCGTATTTCTCAATTCGGCTTGATGGAAATTTCGCGCCAGAGACGACGCAGAAGCTTGCTCGAAGGCTCTACGACCTCTTGCGAACATTGCGAAGGTGTTGGACGTAAACGGACAATCGAATCCAGCGCGCTTGTGGCTATTCGCGCGGTCGAAGAAATCGGCGCGCGTCGTCAAATGAAGCGTATTCGCCTCAAAGTCTCGCCTGATGTTGCGATCTACATCTTCAATGAAAAGCGCGACTTACTGCAACATGTCGATGATGAATTTGACATGTTCACAGAACTCGTTGGCGATGACACGCTTATCCGTCCGTCCTTTATTGTCGACAGTTTAGAAAATCGCGAAAAAGAAGACGACCCGCTTCTGGCGATTGAAGAAGACCATAAGCGCGAAGCGAAAAACCAATCCCGCGCGAAACAAGAAAATTCACGTCGCCGCAATCAAAAGGATGATGAAGAAGAAAGCTCGGAAGATGAAGATAGCGCAAAAACTTCGTCAAATTCACAAGCCACTTCAAATTCCCAAGCTACCTCAAATTCTCACGGCGAGTCTGACACGGATGAAAACGGCGAACCGCGCAAACGTCGGAGACGCCGTGGTCGTCGCGGTGGACGCGGGAAGCGCGGCCCAGAGGCTCAAAACGCATCTGAAACATCCGATGAGAACGGCACAGAGTCAGCGGACACTGAAAACACAACAGCCAAGACTGATAATTCAGACAACACAGTTGATGAAAATGTGAAGCCAAAACCACGTCGTGCACGCGGTCGCCGCAAAGCGCCGTCGCGTAGCGGAGTATCTGATTCTAATGCGTCGTCTGACGACACCTCAGAGCGTGAAGCCAGTTCCGAAGCAAGTTCAGGTGACACAGCGGACAAGAAAGACGACAAGCCCCGCAGTACAGCCAGACGTAAAGCGCCTGCCAAACGGTCCGCGAAATCTGCCGAAATTAAAGATGAGGCGTCTAAGGACGAAACATCAAAGCCGCGTCGTAAATCACGAAGCCAGAAGTCCTCTGAGACAGATGCAGAAAGTGAAAAGCCGTCAAGTCGCCGCCGTAAAGCCCCTGCAAAGGCTAAAGATGTCGATTCAGACACACCCAAAAAGGCTTCTGCAACTAAAACGTCTACGTCGAAATCAAAGGCGACAAGTGGTTCGCGTCGCAAGGCTCCATCAAAGTCAACAGCCACGACATCAAGCGTTGAGAGTGCGCCTGAGACTGAAACAGAAGCTAAATCTCAAAAGCGGTCACCTGCCCGACGTAAGGCCCCCGCGAAAACAGAGGCCAAAGCACCTGCTCGGCGCGCGGCACCTGGGCGCAAGGCTAAGACTGATGTTGAAGTGGATGTGACAGCTGAAAAGGCGCCGCGTAAAACAACAGCACGTAAACCTGCCGCTAAAAAAACGGCGACCAAAGAAACGGCGGCGAAAAAGCCAGCGGCTAAGAAATCTTCAGCGAAGAAGACAGCGGCTAAAACGACGAATACAAAGTCAGCCCCTGCTAAAAAGCCCGTCGAAAGTCAAAATTCGATAGAAACAAAGGGACGTGCACGACGTAAAGCCCCTGCACGGAAGACTGAATCCAAAGGGGTCTCAAAACCTGACCCTGAGCCGGCACACACGCCGACACCTGCCCCCAAAGCTGTTCAGGAAAAAACTGCGCCGCAAGCCCAGACGCCGCAAGTGCAGACGCCTCAAACGGACAAAAGTGCTGAAAAAAAACCTAAGAAAAAACGGGGTTGGCTCAGCCGTCTTACAAAAGGCGAGTAGTCAGACCTGATTTATAAAACACAGTTCAAAACCCGCCCTTACAGGCGGGTTTTTTATTCATATACCCGTCAGGGACATATGATTAGTCTCTGAATATATTAGACTGCATTACGGGCTGAATGACGGGCTCTATTTTGAACCTGCGCCGTTAAATATCGCACAGGGTTCACTGCATTGTTACCGTGCAGTAACTTGACCTCGTCACCGCAAATTGGGATGAAAGTCAGGCTTTGAAAGGGTTTAAGCGTACATGACACATTTCTCTTTTATGAAAACACCAAATGTTCGACACGCACTTACGGGCATTCTGAGCCTATGTGTTGTTATGGGATCTGTTTTACCCGCTGCGGCGCAATCACTCTTGCGGGATACGGAGATCGAAGAAGTCCTCGAAGATTTCACAACACCGATTCTGCGCGCAGGCGGATTATCACCAGATTCTGTTGATCTTTATATTGTCAATGACCCCAGCCTCAACGCCTTTGTCACGCGCGGTCAAAAGATATTTTTGCACTCAGGCCTTATCATGGTCTCAGATAACCCCAACCAATTAAAAGGCGTGATCGCCCATGAGGCGGGACATATTGCGGATGGGCGTATCGCACGTAGTGATTACCAAAACCGAAGCGCCTATGGCTCTATGTTGATCGCTGCGGGTTTAGGCTTAGCCGCGATACTTGCGGGCGAAGGTCAAGCGGGTGCCGCCATTTTAATGGGCGCCCCACAATTTGGGCAAATAAACGTCTTAGCCCACACACGTACGGGCGAATCTGTTGCTGACCAATACGCCGCGCAATATTTAGAACGGACAGGTCAATCGGGAAAAGGCTTAATCGCATTCTTTGACAAATTCAGATATCAAGAAGTCTTATCATCCGCGCGTCGCTATCCGTATTTCCGCTCACATCCCCTTTCTAGTGAACGCATAGACGTGCTGAGAGAAGTCGTGGATAGAAGCCCGTCAAGAGACGCGGTGGATTCTGAGGAAGACAAATTCAAACTCGAAATGGTGAAAGCCAAGTTGCGTGGATTTTTGGACGGCCCTCAAGTTGTCTTTTCAAAATATCCTGAATCGGATCTCTCCCCGCCCGCCAGATATGCGCGTTCTGTGGCCTATTTTAAAGGCGCAGACCTTGGCAATGCGACACGCGAAATTGACGCTCTGATTGAAACAGATCCGACAAACCCTTACTTTTACGAGCTTAAAGCTCAGATCCTCTATGAAAGTGGTCGCGGGGAAGAGTCTATGGAGCCCATACGAAAAGCCATAGAACTAAAGCCTAACGCCCCTCTTTTACAAACCGCCTATGCGCAAGCTTTAGTCGAGTCTGGCACACAAGAAGCGCTCGAAGAAGCGGTCACCGTATTAAAGTCATCTTTGCAAAGCGAACCAAGTAACGGCATGAGCTGGTATGTACTGGGTCAAGCCTATGGCAAGCAGAACGAAGAGCCTTTAGCCAAATATGCGACAGCTGAACAAGCCTATGCACTTGGTAATCTGGAACGGGCGCGGAGTTTTGCTAAACGGGCACAAGAAGACCTGGAGCGTAATACGCCGCAATGGCGACGCGCGAGTGATATTATCGTCATTGCCGACACACAACTGGCTAAGAAAAAACGATATCGTCCCCGTCCAAACTTTGGCTTTACCCATGGAACCGATGAACATATGACAGATAAACGTAAAAATGACTCGCATTTTAGCGACAGTTTAGAGCGTTTTCGGAATTAAAAATCATTCTTTAATTTGTACCTTGTATTCGAGATCTTATGAAATCTAAATTCTTGACACTCATCGCCGTCTCAACCCTTACTTTTGTTGGATGCGCAGAAGCCGGATCTACGGATGCGCATGTCAACACAGCAGACCGCGCGCAAATTGAGAGCATTGTTAAATCCTATCTTTTGCAGAATCCTGAAATTATCCGGGACGCTATGATCGAGCTTGAGAAAAAGGAAGATCGCGCCATGTTGGCCTCTTTTGACAAAGAGCTGAAACGTGATGGGCGGGATGTCTCATACGGGCCAAAAGATGCGAAAGTGACGATTGTAGAGTTTTTTGACTATAATTGCGGCTATTGTAAAAATACGACGGATTGGGTGATGGACACCCTTAAAGCGCACCCAAATGATGTGCGAGTCGTGTTTAAAGAGCTTCCAATTTTGGATGGCCGAACGAAGACATCGCGCAATGCGTCTTTGGCGGCCCTCGCCGCAGGGCGTCAGGGTAAGTATAAAGAAATGCACATCGCACTTATGAATTCGCGCGGATTAAGTGTTGAAAAAATTGAAAACTTAGCCGTCGAGCAAGGCATCAATGTTGATACGTTACGTAAAGATATGAAAGACCCTAAGCTTGCCAAACAAATCGAAGATGCGATTATTTTGGCCCAAAATATTCCGCCGCTTACGGGTACGCCGTTCTTTGTTATCAACGATTCTTATATTGCAGGCGCAGATACGGACGCCTTGCAAGAGAAACTTGAGAGTGCCTTGAAAGGCTAAATTTCGAATTTAAAAAATAATTATTCGGGGGGCTTTATGCCCCTTTTATTTTACGCCGATATTCCCAACGTTGGATTTCAGCGCTGACTTGATAAATTTTATGTTCAATGTTTTGCACGGCGACTTCCCTCGCCCCGGAACGATTGCCCGCCCCAACGAGTTCTTCTGCCCGCTCGCAGAGAATCGCAAGCTTTTGTGCCCCGACCGCCTTAGCAGACCCCTTAAGAGAATGGGTCACAGCTTCCCAAGTGTCATCATCTGCATCTACGGTTAAGGCCCGACCCCACATCTCGACTTGATGATGGAACATACCAAATATCTCAGCCGTCAGCGCTTCATCGCCTCTAACATATTGATTTAAGTGATCAAAATCTATTTCGGGCGTTGTGTCATCAGGAATCATAGCCCTTGTGTATATGATTAATATAAAATGAATAGAGGTTTCAGCACGCTTTCAGGCGAGTTGTGCAAGGGTAAAGTGTCAAAACAGGAGAACAAATTATGACCTTCTTTAACCCATCAAAACTACTTGTCGCTATGAGTACGATAACAGTTCTGGCCGCTGCACCTACCGCATTTGCGGACGCGCCGCGCTCTACTGTACCCGCTCAACTTTCGGGACAATCTGATTTCATCAAACTTGCAGACGCAGGCGAAAAAACCAAGGGCAACCGAGATCGAGGCGATAGAAGCCGCGATCGGGGCAATAGAAACAGGGACCGTGGCGACAGACACCGCTCTAACAGCCACTCTGATCACGGCTCTCGTAATCGCAACCGCGGATCCCGCAATAGAGATAGAGGCTATAGCCATAACCGATATTATAATAATCGTAGAGGGTGGAACAATTCGCGAAATTACACGCGCCATTACACCACGCCTGTTCGGTATACAAATACGCGCCGCAATAGGAGGCATTACACACCGTACCGGAGCAATATTGGCATAAGTTTCAACATTGGAACGCCGCGTTATACTCAGCATCGTTGGGCACCCACGGCCTATAGCTTCTATCAGCCAAGTTACGGTAGCTATAACACGTATCAGACCCAGACGACGTGCCGCCGTGTCACACGCGAGGCTTGGCATCACGGCCACCGCGAATTGATCAGCGTGAAGGAATGTTCCAACCCGTGGAGCGGAACCTATACGGTTCAAGGTTCTGAGCGCGTGATTGACTGTCGATACTAAAATCTAAAATTAAAACATAAAGAACCGCGCTACGGCGCGATTCTTATACGAGTCTTTGCGCTATTCACGCTCCCAACTCTCATGTAAAAGAAAGTTGGAATTGAATATTAAAGAGACAAAACTATGGCATCTCAGGGCGACACCTATCTAGATCAATCAAAATTAGGCGAATCTCGCTGGTGGAGCTGGTGTGTTGGACTTTGGTTTACAATCCTTGGCGCACTCTTTTGGCAGACCGCTCTTGTTGCGCCCATACCTGACATTTCTGGAGCTATTGACCCAGAAGCCTACAAAGCCTTTGAAGAGGCAAACCTCTCTTTTTTCTCATCGGTAGACCCCGTACAAATGGCCGCCTTGGGTGGAGGTCTGGTTTTGTCATGTATACTCGGCATCCTCTTCTGGACATTAAACCGAGGCCTGAAAGGCACTGCGCGCAAAGTCTTTGGCATATTAACAGGTATTGCCATTTTTGCCTCCGTAATTTGTTTTGGAAAAATTCTACCTATGATGAGTTCAGAGGAATTGAACGCAGCGTTCAATACTTTTATCGGCCTATCCCCCCTTTCATACATGCTGATGCTTTTGACGTTTCCGGCCATTCTAATCGGCTTGTATATGGTACAAAAGTTTATCCATCACCGCAGTATTCTGAGCCTGCACACAGCGGCTAAAAAATTCAGATGGGGAAGAATTCTCCAAGTTATGGGCATCACATTTGCGGTCTACGGGACATTTACATTCATTAGCCATGTGAGCGGGTTAAGCCCCATAAAGTTTGTCTTTGACCCGTCAAAGTTTTTTGCCTTCGCCCTCGTCTCCTTGCTTTTCATCCCGCTTCAATCTGCAACGGAAGAAATTCTAATTCGTGGTTATATGAACCAAGGCTTTGTTTCTGTACTTAAAAATAAATGGGTCGCGTTCACCCTCTCAAGTCTCGCCTTTATGTCGCTTCATCTCGCAAATCCAGAGGCGACAAAAGCTGCGAGTGAAAGCCCTGGTATTTTTATAATGACGATGAGTAGCTATTTTCTATTCGGGTTTTTATTATCAATCATGGTAGATTTCGAAGGTGGCCTCGAAGCCGCAATCGGCGTTCATGCTGCAAACAACCTCTTTGCTGCCATTTTTGTGAATTACGAAAACTCTGTCCTACCGACACCTTCTGTATTTTTGGCAAAAATGAACACGGCTGTGGACGTTCCGATCGGCATTAGTGTTTTGGCGCTTGTGACGTATTTAGTCTATCGGACTCGTCGTAAAGACGTAGAAATGGTTTCGCATGTCTAAGTTCTTTAAAAAAATAACGAGCATTGAAACCGAAGATGACGATGTATCGTCTGAAGGAAAGTTAGCGTCTAAGTCTGACTACGCGAAAGACACTGTAAAAAAAGACGTTGAAACACAATCGGTGAATTTACGAAAAAGTTCATCGGCGGACGACATGAATGAAGTTTTTGAATCAAGCGAAGACATGCCGCTCTCTGGTGATGAAGGTCTAGCGGACTTACCTTTTCCGGGGTTTTTATCGCGCGGAATTGACGCCAAAGATCCATTTACTGGAAAGGCCCCGACAGCCAAGGCGGCTCATGAAATACCGCCTGAGTCTAAAAAACTTCTATTTAAAATGCCTGTCCCTGCAAAGACGGCCCCGCAAGCGTCTGAGCCACAGAAAAATCTAGAATCGGATATTCGCCTCCCGAAATACGAACCATCACCCGACAGCCTGTCACAGCGCAACATGTCCAGCCCAAGTGATTTGGATATTGTGCCCCTTTCGAGTTATGTCAGCCCTGAACGACACGAAGCCTCAGGCAAAGACGCTATCGGAAAGTTTAGCTTCTTTAAAACTGGAACAATTCTAGCTGTCTTCTTCTGGATTATAATTTCCAGCGCCGTGGCGTATGGCTATTTTGATCTTGGCCTGACGTGGAAGACACTCACGCCGATAAACCTTGCGGGACTTACATTACTTGTCTTAGCGCCCGCATTTTTAATCGCTCTGAGCGCCTATACATTTTCGCAATTAGCCCATCTCTCGCGTGCGGCAGGACAACTTAACACGACAACTCAGGCCCTTATGCGACCTGATGAAACTGTCATTGATAAGACAATGCAGATGAGCCAAGTCATAAAAAATCAAATCGATACAGTTGATGCCCGTTTGGCCCAAGCCCAAGCCCGTATGGCCGATATGGAAGGCGTCATAGGCGTTCAATCCGATGCGCTTAAAGGTTTACGCATTTCTATAGAAACGTCCGCGCACCATATTACGCACACGTTCCAAATGGAGCGGAGCGAATTTGAATCCGCTTCAGCTGAACTTGATGAAAAAATGAATGCTTTAATCCGTATGGTCTCGGAACATTCCGCAACACTGTCCCAACTTAGTAAGCTTGCAGAGCAAAAAATTACCGAAGCCCGCATTAACACAGAGGGGGCTGCCGCAAAGATGAATTCGGCGTCTGAGCTTGTTCGTCAAAACACAGTGGAGGCCACAGCCTCGTTAAAATCAGGTCATCAAGAAATCGAACAATTGGGCGATATGATTTTAAAAAGCTCTCACGGTCTCGACTCGATTTATAAAAATCACGCCAAAGATTTAACGCTCATGATTGAGCAATTACGCGATGAGCAAGAGAACTTGGGTGTCTCGCTCGAAGCACGGTTGGCAAAAATGCGCGCCGTCGCGGATTCTGCAAAACTCAGTGCGGAGAGTCTAACCGTGGCAGGCGAATCTGGTCGGAATACAGTTGTTGCCTTGTCAGAAGCCTCTCGGATCACCGAAGACGCCTTACGCACTCGTTTTGCCGAGATGGAGAAAATGGTTGAATACTCCAATAGCCGCGCGGAAAACATCAACCAAATGGCCGCGCGCCGTGTGCAAAACAGCCTTGCCCTCACCCGCAAGGAAATCGCAAGAATTGAAACGGACATGCAAACCCTGCAAGACAGGCTTAATACTCAAATCGAAGCTTCGTTAATTCCCGTATTGCCGCCTTCCCAAGTTCCGCCCGCAATTACGGCGCCTATAGACAACACGCTGTCGGACACCGTCTCTGCGGCAGATGAAAACCCCGTCGAAATCGCTTCGAATTCACGTCGTAATCCTTTAAGACTTCAACCCTTGGACGAGATTGAGGATCAGGCTTTTGATACCTCTGATGCAGAAGACAATAGCTTAGGAAATCTTAATTCTAAAAATGACCCAGCCTCCAGTTCTGTATCCGATATTGCGGCTAGAAAGCTCAATTTAAGGATTGTCGATGAGGATGAGGATGAGGGTGAGGATACTGAATTGCAGGCTGACTTCCCAAGTAGTTTTCAAAATGATTTAGAATATGAAGACTATGACGACAGTTTGGAAATCCCCGAAACGGCGCCTGAACCTTTAAAAGATGACCTTGTTCAAAAGGTCGAATCTGTCGAGACACCTTCCCGAAAAGAGGAAGACCTTGAATTGGACAATCGTTTCTTTGAAAAACTCGCGCCCTCAACTTTGACCACGCCTACGGAACCGAGCCGTGTTCCTGATGACGATAAGCTTGTCGCGCCTATATCTTCTCCCGCGCCGCGCCGTACAAAGCCTAAATGGAGTTGGAAAAGTGTACTGAGCGGACAATTTGCCGAAGAAACAGCGCATCTGGATAAGAAGCCTCAGCCAACACAGGTGTCTCAATCAAATGAATCGCAAATAATTGCCACGCTGACTGGAATGGGTTTGTCCCCAGGCGCAATCGTAGATGAAGGCTGCATTGTGGAGGCCGCGGATAAGCGTGTATTAAATGGATCATCAGCGATGAGCCATTGCGTCTCTCAACGGCTACAAGACCCTGTAAAACATTTACGCGGCGCTTTGGACATGAATCCAGAATTTAAATCTGACGCGCGGGCGTTCACCTCGCAATTCCAAACCCGATTAGATACGTCTCATAATGATAGAGATAGCATCCGAACACGTCTCGAAAGTGAAACGGGACGCGCCTTCCTATTGTGCGACGCAGCTCTAAACGGGTAATTTAAGCCTCAGCCTTATTCGCGTTTATCTGATTGCCTTAACCTGCCGAGTATTTATTTTCAGCAGCTTGCGCGGGCTTAGTCGGAGTCTTCATAGACCAAAGGGTTTCATCAAGCCATTTCGCAATCGACGTCAAAGCCTCTTGGTTAACCTCGCTCTGCGTTCTGACGATTTCTGAAACACGAGCCGCGGACGCTCTTTTTTCTTCGCGAACATCATATGTTGAAATCAGTTTCCGCGTTGCACCGTCAGACAAAACGACGCTGTAATGCGAAACAACCAATGGAGCCATAGTTTTACCATTGTCAAAATTCGCTTCAAAACTTCGCACATTCAGACTGACGCGATACGTTGGACGCGCGCCTGAATTGGGCAGGACGCCGATAAGACGCTCGCGGCCCGACATAACGTCAAATAAAGACCTTTGTACCATTGTCGGGATGTCTCCAGACCACGCCGCGCCTGCGGCACGCGTGACTTGTGTCTCTATGCCGTAAAGAGAAATATCCGTACCGCGAAGTTCCGCCGCGACAGTCGGGCGATCAATTCTTATAACGGGCGCGCCCATCAAAGGCGGCTTTGTAGGTATGTCCGTTTTTAAACGATAAATGATATCTGCGGGCTCTGCTTCGGGCAAAAGCGACACGCATCCAGAAGCCGTAACGGTTGCGCCAAGTAATATGGCAAGGCCGATATGACCGCGTAGATTTCGACCAAAAGATTTGATCATTGAGGAAGCTCCACTTTGGTTTTCTCTTCACCCGCAATAAATTGCGCCGGATTTTGTTCCAGCTTATCGGCAATACGTTCTAAAGTCAGCATCAGACGACGCATAGCATCCGTCGTTTCTTCTAAGTCTGTGAACCCAGACCTCGCAAGCCTATTAATCGCGTCACTCATGTCTTCTGCTGTGTCACTGGCATCCCCTGACAGGACCCGTACCGAGGCCAATGTTTTATCGACCTCTCCCAAAGACACTTCTAGCCGCGCCAGTAATGATTTGGCTTCATTATTAATAAGCTCATTTGTCTCAAGCGCTGCGGCGTCAACTTCTTCTGCCGCATCTGAAACATCTTTTGCAGCTGTTTCAAATGACAGCAGAACCCGATTAATAAGCTCAGGGTCAATATCCGCCGCTGCGAGTTTCTCGGTCGTGACATTTAAATTTGATAATATCTCTTGGAAATCATAAATGGCCTTTTCCGTCATAATCGTATTGATGCGGTTTAGCGCAATTTGCGCCCCCTCAATGACGGATGTTCCGCCTTCAACAAAGCTATCAATTTGGCTCATTTTCCCTGGAATGCGATATGGTCCCTTGCCGGGTAAGTCCTTCAAGAGTGGGAAATCTTCCCCGCCTGAGAAAATTTGTATATAGTTCAAGCCTGTTAGCCCGAGGGGCTCTAATTGCGCGTAACTATTTGTATGGACGGGTGTGTCACTGCCGACTTGAATCACAGTTAAAACGGAACTGGAATCATTCGGGTCTAAGCTTAACCCCGTCACTTCACCCACACGAAGTCCGTTATAGCGGACCTCACTGCCCTCTGATAACCCTCGAACAGGGCCAGAAAATACAACTTCATAATCATCAAATTGCTTATCAAATTGGGCATTTGACAACCATGCAACGAATGCGATTCCCATTACAAAGAAAAGGAGGACGAAGACGCCTATCAATGCGTAATGTGCTTTGCTTTCCATGACCTAGTCCGTTTTATTGACCAAGGCGGCTCGCGCGCGCGGCCCGCCGAAATATTCCTTCACCCAAGGATGATCGTATTCTAGTACATGCGGTAGGCTATCGGCTATAGCAATATGTTTGTCGACTAAAACTGCAACGCGGTCACAGATTGTAAACAGGCTGTCCAAATCATGCGTGATCATCAATACGGTTAAGTCAAGCGCTTCACGTAGGCCTAATATAAGTTGATCAAAAGCCGACGCGCCAATGGGGTCAAGGCCCGCTGTCGGTTCATCTAAGAACAATAGTGTTGGATCCAATGCCAAGGACCTTGCGAGACCTGCGCGTTTCTTCATACCGCCTGACAAATCAGCGGGATGCAAAGTGGCCGCATTCGCAGGCAGGCCAACCATATTTATCTTCATATCCGCAAGCTCGCGCATCAGCTTAAGCGGCAAATTCGTATGTTCCCGCAAGGGAACCATAATATTTTCGCGCACGGTAAGCGCCGAGAACAATGCGCCGCCTTGAAACAACACCCCCATTTCGTTATTAATACTGCGTCTTTGTTCAGGCGTAAGACTATCGCGCTCATGTCCGAAATAAAGCACCTCTCCGCCTTCTGGGTCCTTGAGGCCCAAAAGGGTGTTGAGCAGGACAGATTTCCCTGCCCCAGATCCCCCGACTAAGCCCACAATCTCGCTACGGTTTACATCAAAGCTGAGGTTTTCATGGATAATATTGGTATCGAATTGCGTCAGGATATTCTTTGCAGAAATCGGAGGGGCAGATTTATCAAGCTCTAGGGTCATATTATATGCCCATTTCTAAAAATAACATCGCGAAGATCGCGTCCATCACAATAACAGAAAATATCGCCTGAACCACACTCGCCGTTGTACGGGACCCTAAGGATTCCACACTTCCTGTTACTGCCAAACCTTGGCGACACCCAATCACAGCAATGATAAGGGCAAAGAACGGCGCTTTGACCATACCCACCCAGAAATTACTTACGGGAATAACTTCGCGTAATCTTGCCCAAAAAAGGATCGGAGAAATATCCGTCGGCCCTAGCCATGCCACAAGCATGCCACCCGCAAGCCCTGCCATCATAGCAGCAAAGGTCAGGATTGGCGCAGAGACAAGACATGCAATCGCGCGCGGCACGACAAGCGTCTCGTATCGGTCAAGGCCAATGACTTGCATCGCGTCGACCTCTTGCCGCATTTTCATTGCTCCGATTTGCGCGGTAAAGGCGGAATCTGAGCGCCCCGCCAACATAATTGCGGTAATCAACACCGCAAATTCCCGTAAGACCGAAAACCCAACAAGGTCGACCATAAAGATCTGCGCCCCAAATGATGCCAAAAGATTTGACCCCATAAAGGCAATAACGGCCCCGATAAAAAAGCTAAGAACCATAATAATGGGCGCGGCGTTCAAACCCACATCTTCGATCAGGGCAACAATCGACTTCCAGCGTATTTGACTCGGGTTAAGGAGTTGTCGTCCTAAGACTGTCGTAAAGCGGCCCAGAAACGCCATCGTATCCAAGGTCTCTGTCAAAAACCGCATGGTCGACTCGCCGAGACGCGAGAAAGCGTCATACCACATACGAGACTTGCGCGGGACGATACCAAGTGTGGCCGCGGCGGCCGCTTCCATCAGTGTCTTCTTACCTTTTGATCCCGAAAAAATTTCCCACTCTGAATTGTCTTGGTCAGGGTTTTTAAGCGCGCTGGCTAAAATATAGGCGCCCGCCGTATCGAGATTTTTAAGGGCTGAAAAATCATAGTCCACTTTACGAAATGTTCGCCCTGCAACAGTTTCCGTAAAAGGCTCATACACAGGGGCAATCGTATGGAGGGTCCAGTTTCCACTTGGCGCCACGCGCAAATCATCGCCTTCGGCATTCACATTGAATTCCGGCTGATCTTGTATTTGGATCTGTTCCTTTTGACTCATTTTGTTAGGGTGCAAACTGCACGCGGCTACGTCAAGTAAAGGAATTAGAATTGCGTAAAATAAACATAGAACAACAGGATTGGCCCGTTGCCGGCAGTTTTAGAATTTCTCGGAGCGCCCTCACTGTCATTTCAACACTCAGAGTCACAATTGAAGAAGATGGATTTACAGGGCGCGGCGAGTGTCGCCCTTATGCACGGTATTCCGAGGAGTGCGAGAGCGTAAGCGCGCAAATTCGCTCGATAGTTCCAAACCTCGAAGCCAGTCTGTCGCGAGCAGAGCTGCAAGAGCTGATGGCCCCAGGTGCGGCCAGAAATGCCGTCGACTGCGCTTTATGGGACTTGGAGGCGAAGATGTCAGGTAAATCCGTATCTGACCTTTTAGGCCTACCCGCCCCGCGTCCCAGAGAGACAACTTTCACGCTCTCTATGGATACGCCAAAGAACATGGCGCTCTCCGCTAAGAAAGCGCAGGGATATCCTCTCTTGAAAATCAAAGTTGGCTCTGAACACAGCGTGGAATGCGCCTTAGAAATCCTAAAGGCTCGCCCTGATGCACGTTTGATTATTGACGCAAATGAAGGCTTAACCCCTGCTAAGACCCAAGACATGTTGAGACAGCTAGAGGGACATGCGATTGCATTGATTGAGCAGCCTTTGCCTCATGCTGATTTTGATCACCTACCAAAACAAGTCATGAGCGCCATTCATCCACCCCTGATTATCTGTGCAGACGAATCGTTGCACACACAGTCAGATTTAGACGCTTTATGGGATGCGGGTTACCGCGCGGTGAATGTAAAATTAGATAAATGCGGAGGCCTTACCGAAGGTCTGGCTTTGATGCAGGCGGCGAAAGATAAAGGCTTTCAAATTATGGCGGGCTGTATGGTCGGATCGTCTTTAGCGATGGCACCAATGATGATGCTGGAGTCTCTGGCAGATTTTATTGACTTAGACGGGCCACTCCTCCTCGCGGATGATATTGAAGACAGGATCGAATATGATCCGCCTCTCATAATGCCACCAAAGAAAGCCCTTTGGGGGTAGTCACTCAGCAGAGAATAAGTTGAAGGTGTTTTAAGACGCCGCGTTTGAAACAGATATGACGGGCGAAAGAGGCGAACGCACGCGATCGCCAAATTTGTCCGTTACACTCCGTAACGAATCTACAGAGGCTTTAAAAGCAATCCACGCATCGCCTTGGTCTAGCCTGGTTTGCAAAACATTCGACTCCGCAATATCCATTTTTTCCAGAGCGAGGGTTAGGCGTTCCGTCGCCTCGTAAGATACGCTGAGCGCGCGCTCAAGGTTCTGTAATTCTTTGCGCAACGTCATATCATCCGTAGCGGTTTCCAGAAAAACTTCCGCCGCTTTCGTTGTTTGTACAATGTGACCTGTCGCGAATTGAATATCTGCATTCAACGTGTCTCTATCTGATACAGTATCAGCATAGGCGGAAAGACTGACGTTTTGACCAAGCTTTGCCCGCGTCATGCCTTTTAAAAGGACTTGCGCCGCCGCTTCTATTTTATTTGATGCGTTACGAGAACTCAGCTTTTTCTTAATAAAAGCCGCCTGCATCTTGCCAACAGACCGTTCTACAACATTTTTCTGAAGCGAAGGTCGCGTAATAGCAGACGGGTTATTTCCCATGCTCGAGAAATCTACAGTCGTGCACGCTGACGCGCCCAGAACTGATACACTTAGAATGATAAGCCGAAGGCTCATAAATGTTTCCCATGACGACTGAATAATACGTCATCTGCAAGCTGAATACCAAGCAAAGTTTTTAATGAATACGGGCTGAACCAACCCTGAACGTAGACCCTAAATTTTGCACACTTAAATTTACCATACACAGTTTATGGTAAATTTCAGCTTAACCCTTCGTAATAATGACTAACCCGCAAATAATGGGGCAATCCATTTTTGATACGTTCCAATCACGAGAACCACACTCATGAAGATAGGTGCAACCCATTTTACAAAGAAGAGGATAAACCGTCCAAGCGCAGCATCTTCGCCTGCAATCTCTTCTGCGATCACCGCCTTGCTCAGTCGCCACCCTGTAAACAGAACAATGAGCAATGCAGAAAGCGGTGCCAAAATTGGCCCAGCCAGACCCGTATCGATGAAGTCAAAGAACTTAGTACTAAACAATGACCCCAGACCAACGACCAAAATCGCCGCGCCTGTTATCCATGCCGCTTTGGCTTTGGTCATATTCATACGCTCGGCGACGTAAGCCACTGAAGGCTCTAAGAGCGAAACAGATGATGTAATCGCAGCAAAAAATGCCAAGAAGAAGAACGCCGCACCGACATACCAGAAGTCAGCCAGAGCAGTAGGCAATGTCTGGAAGAATATCCCTGGTCCTGACGCAAAATCTAGGCCGTGCGTAAAGACGATAGGGAATATTGCAAGACCTGCGACAATCGCAACCAAGGTATCAACGACACTAATCAAGACAGCAGATTTCGGGATACTGACATTACGCGGGAGGTAAGAGCCGTAAGTAATCATAATCGCATTACCAATTCCAATTGAAAAACACGCTTGACCCAAAGCAGACGTCGCCACTTCAGGTGTGATTTTTGAAAAATCAGGTGTAAACATAAAACCGACAGCTTGCGATGTGCCGCCCGACGGAATGCCTGAAATAATAGAATAAAGCGCAAGTCCGATAAGCAAGATGAAGAAAATTGGCATCAATAAACGCGCCGCGGTTTCAATCCCTTTATTCACGCCGCGCGCGACAAGCCAAATTGTAATCAATCCAAATATAAAGAAGTAAGGCAGAACTGTCATAGGCTGCGCGAGCATGTCTGGGAATTGTTGCGCGATCTCTTCTGGCGCTAACCCTTGGAAAGAATTGCCCAAGAAACGGACGAGGTAATTTAAAACCCAGGCCGCTACAACGCAGTAAAAGCTGACAATCAGGAAGGACGCAATCATTCCAAACCACGCGCCTGAACTCCAAAGTTTTGACACGTTACTCCGCACAGCCAAATCATTAGAAGAGCCAACAGCACTCGACGCATTACCCGCACGTCCGATAATATATTCGGACATCAAAACAGGAATACCAATAAATAAGATACAGGCGATATACACAACAAGGAAAGCCGCGCCGCCATTCGTGCCAAGCTCAGCCGAGAACCTCCAGAGGTTCCCAAGACCTACGGACGACCCAACGGCCGCCATAACAAAAGCGAATTTAGACGACCATTGAGCCGTCCCTGCGTTTCCAAGTGCTGCCATGACAGTCCCCTAACATAATTTTTTGGTACAATCTTGGAAAGCAACACGCACGTCAAGAGAGGGATTGGGAATATTAACGTTAAGCGTCTATTAACGCCCGCCCCCGCGCGGCAACTCGCTATTTCGGTGTAAATGGCAGGCCATTATCAGACCAAAACTTGTCATAACGGTCAGGATAACCGTTCCGCCATATGAAATCAGCGGCAATGGCACACCTACAACAGGCAAGAGGCCCATAACCATACCTAAATTGATAAAGACATAGAGCGCAAATGTCGTGGTCAGGCCCAGAATCAAAAGCTGCGAGAACATATTTTTACACTGCAAAGCGAGCCAGATACACAATCCGATCAGCGCCGCATATATGCTCATGGTGATAAATCCTCCAACAAGTCCAAACTCCTCGCCGATAACGGTGAAAATGAAATCTGTTCGATTCTCTGGCACCCATTCCAATTGCCTTTGCGTGCCGTTCATAAAGCCTTTGCCCGAAACGCCCCCACTCCCCAAAGCAATTTTGGACTGTGTGATATGATAGCTCGCCCCGGTAGGGTCCCGCGACGGATCCAAAAATGTCAAAATCCTCGATCGTTGATACTCTTTCAAACCGAATTTTATAAACAGTGGTACAAAGACAATCGCGGACCCTATTGCGATAGCAATGACCCGCCAATTTATACCCGCAAGGAACACAACAACCAAGCCCGTCGCAGCCACAAGCAAGGTGGTTCCCAAATCTGGCTGTCGCAAGATGAATTGCACGGGGAGCGCAATGATGAGGATTGCCCCTAATACACCTGTAAATTTCGAGACCCGCCAAGCAGGTAGATCATGATAATAACGCGCCATCGCCAAAACCAAAGCCAGTTTCATAAACTCTGAGGGTTGAAGGCGCATAAACCCAAGGTCTAACCAACGCTGTGAGCCATTCACCGTGATTCCAAAAATATCGACAAAGAAAAGCAAAATAAGCGCAAAGAGATAGACAAGATAAGACAGATTATACCACACTTTCACATCAATCATGGCGACAAAGACTAATAAACCGCCTGAAAACGCCATACGAATAAGATGTTGAACAGCCCCGTGACTCCAGACGCCGTCAGTCGCGGCATAAATCATTGCCACACCGATCATACCTAAGAGGTAGATAAAAGTAATAAGCAGCCAATTGATTTCATAAAGTTTTGAAATCGTAGGCCCGACGGATTGATCTCTAAGCATCAGAGTTCTTGTCCTTCGCGCTCGGACGTCTTGCGGGTTTCTTGCTTTTCTGACAATCCGTCACGCTCTAAGGCGCGTTGCAATAAGCCTCTGACGATATTTGCAGCTCTTCCTGCACCTGACCCCCCATGTTCAACAATCACAGCGGCGGCAAACCTAGGTTTATCAAACGGTGCGTAGCCGACAAATATAGAATGGTCTCTCAACTCCCACGGCAAGTTTTGATTATTTAGCACACCTGTCAGGCGCTCGCTTTTGGAAATACCGCGCACTTGACCCGTTCCCGTTTTCCCCGCCATTTGCAGGCCTTTAATACCTAATCCATTTGGACGATACGCTGTGCCTCCAGGCTCTTCGCAGACCGACCACATAGCGTCTTTGATCATCGCCAAATGTTCTGTGTCAATTCCGAGGGGTTCAAACTCGGGCACGGCCTCGTCAATGACCAGATACGGCGTGACCGCAGCGCGCCCATTGGCAATGCGCGCCGTCATGACAGCAAGCTGTAAGGGACTGGCGAGTACAAAGCCCTGTCCGATTGCGGCATTAAATGTATCCCCCATACGCCAACCTTGAGACAGACGTTTACGCTTCCACTCTTCGTCAGGCACGATGCCAAGGGTTTGCCCTGACACACCAAAATCATATCTCTGTCCCAAGCCTAATTGACGTGCAATGGCTGCAATATTGCTAATCCCAATACGCTGAGACATTTCGTAATAATAAACATCACAAGAGTTTTTCAAAGAATCCCGCAAGTTCATCGGGCCGTGACCTCTGGGTCTCCAACAATGGAACATACGATTTCCCAAAGGTACTTTCCCGCGACACGTAATCTGCTCATACGGGTTGATTATGCCTGTCTTTAGGCCCGCCAACATAACCGCCATTTTAAAAGTCGACGCAGGCGGGTATCCGCCGCCAATAACCTTATTGAACTGGGGCCGCTTTTCGTCCGAATTCATGCGCACCATGTCTTCGCGCGTAAGCCCTGTGACAAACAGGTTTCCGTCAAAGGTCGGCATTGATAAAAGTGTCCGAAGCTCCCCCGTCAATACATCAATGACCACTGCGCCGCCGCTATCGTCTTCAAATAATTCGGCTGCGCGTCTTTGTAGATTAGCATCAAGCGTAAGGTACACATCCTCGCCTGCCTGTGCGCGGTCTTTGGGGTCTGGCCATTCGCGTACAATACGCCCGACCGCATTTACTTCGACCTTTAGCCGTCCAGATGAGCCGCGAAGTCTTTTATCTACGGTCGCCTCGACGCCCGTTTTCCCGACACGAAATGTGGGTTGGCGCAAAAGCGGGTCAGGGTCAGCTTTCACATCCCGTGGCCCCGCGCGCCCGACATATCCTAAAGTATGTGCAAACAGACCCTTATTGGGATAATAACGCCCCTCGCCGACTTCGGGCATAACGCCTGCCAGTTCAGGGGTTTTCAAATTGATAGCGGCAAAACTATTCCACGCAAGATTTTCATCAACCAACACAGGAATGAAACCTGCATTTTCGCGAATATCTTTTAAAATTCTTTTGCGAGTCGCCGTTCTCAGCGGGATAGTTTTTTCTATATTGTCTAAGGTCTGTTCAATATTTTTTACCTGTTCAGGAACAATCACGACCCGGTAATTTTGCTTGTTAATCGCCAGCGGCGCGCCGTATCTGTCAAAAATTCGTCCACGCGAGGGAATAACAATATTATAATTAAATCGGTTTTTATCCGATAATACGCGGTAGTCTTCAGAACGTATCACTTGCAAATAATAGAGTCGACTGCCCAATGCGGTAAATGCCGCAAGGCCCCCTGCGGCTAAGAAAAAGGCGCGGCGGTTTAAGGTTTGAGATTCGATATCGGCGTCTGACATAACCCTTATAACCGATCCGTTGGGAAGAAAATATTACCGATTGTGTTTCTAAAGCCTAGAAACACAGGGAATAAAAGCAAAGTAAGCAAAACCTGCATCGGAAAATGTGAAATAGACACAGATGCACCAAATAATTTGAACAAAAGAATGAGACCTATCGTCAGAGCAATCACCCCGCCAAACCGAGTCCAAAGCGTTGTAAAGCCGAGATTGTCAAAATCCAATCGCGGGCGCAGAAAAATATACGTTAAAAGAAAAAGAATTGACGAAAAACCGAGCGTCTGAGCATTTAATATGTCTTGAAAAAGTCCCGCGATAAATATCAAAAAGATGGATACGATCGGCGCGGCAAACCTTGGCCAAAGAAACACACTCATTAAGGGCAACCATATGAGCGATATCGTGACGTTAAATATGTGCAAAGTAATCAAGCCAAATATGATCATGACTAATGTAATCAGAAACCCGTATACGGCATGGGGTATATTGTCAGCATAGCTTTCAGCTTGTAAATTCACGGCTGAACACCCGCAGGGTCGACATCAGGCGTCGTCGTTTCCGTCTGAGCCACACCCAGCGTCGTATCTGTCGCCTCCACATCCGTTGCAATGTCGGACGCGTCCTCTGCGTTTGCAGCTTGTTCCGTAATATCGAGCAATTCAGAAAGGCTTTCAATTTTATCAAAGGGAATAATCAAAACCCAATCTACCCGCGTACCGTCGACGTTTAGATCGACTTTCAACGCGCCCGATTTCTCTTGTCGCACTTTTCCAACGGGCAATCCTCTTGGAAGGACGCCGTCATCGCCAGACGTCACAACGTTGTCGCCAACGTTCCAGTCATCCGTATTTGAAACATATGACAATGACGGAAAATCCGTATTATCCCCTGTTAAAATAGCGCGACCTTCAGACCGTAAAGACATAACCGCAACACGGCTGTTTAAATCCGTCAATTTCAAAGCACGAGATGAGTTTTTCCCGACTCGAACAACATGTCCGTAAAGGCCCTCTGACGTCATGACCGCAAAACCTTTTGCGATGCCTTTATTGCGTCCTGCATTAATCAAAGCAGACCGCACAAATGGCCCGTCGCGTTCTGAGACCGCGCGTGCCGCAATTTTCTTTTCGGGTATCCCTGCTCCCGTATCAACATTCAACAGAGTTTCAAATTTTGTGATTTTCAAAGCCAGCGCATTGGCGCGCATTTCTGCATCTTTGAGACGGTCTAATTCTTTGTGCAAACGTTCATTTTCTTCGTGAACATCATTTCGAGCTTGAATTTCAGACAGAATATTTTCTGCCCCGCGCACGGGCATGGACAAATAAGCGAGTATCGGCGTGACGCCATCTTCTAAAACGCCAGAAGATGTACTGTCTAGAGTTTCATTTCCGCGCGATGCCAGAAACACAACAAAGCATAAAACCATAAGTGCCAAAACAGAAAAACGAACCGCGAGGCGTCTTTGTCTTATCCGCTCTATACTTGAACTCGCCATAAAGCCTCATCACCCGATTTCATTTAAGGTCAAACAGGCAGGCTTGGCCTATTTCGCGCCGTAACTTAGACAAAATGGTCATCTCTCGCCCAAAAGATGATAGTTTAAAACTCAAAGGCACAATATTTACACATTACAGAGTTTAACTGAGCCGTGTTCACATTGAGTAGTGTTGCCAAATGCAAACGAGGTTTGACTAGACACCGCTTGTTAAAACACTTTTCCACTTGTTTAAGTTTTCTACTACTGTCCCAGAGCCGCGCACAACACACGACAATGGATCATCTGCGATTGAAACTGGCAGACCCGTACGATCGCGTAATTCCATATCTAAATTCCGTAATAGCGCGCCGCCGCCTGTTAGCATAATACCTTTGTCAACAATGTCCGCCGCAAGTTCTGGCGGTGTCGCTTCAAGCGCATTTTTAACGGCTTCAACAATTTGCTCAACGGGTTCAGCGAGGCTTTCCGCGATCATGGCTTCTGTGACACGAATCTCGCGCGGCACGCCGTTCATCAAATCACGGCCTTTAATTTGGATCGTCATACCTTCATTATCTGACGGCATTTTCGCAGATCCGATTTCTTTTTTGACCTTTTCGGCACTTTTCTCACCGAGTAAAAGGTTCGTTGTCCGACGAACATATTGAATAATGGCATCATCCATTTTATCGCCGCCGACACGCACAGATCGCGAGTAAACAATCCCGTCAAGAGACAGGACGGCGACCTCTGTCGTTCCGCCTCCAATGTCTACGACCATTGATCCTGACGGCTCATGGATCGGCAGACCCGCACCCAGTGCCGCCGCCATTGGCTCTTCGATCAAATACACGCGTTTCGCACCGGCTTGCAGGGCACTTTGATGGATAGCCCGGCGTTCAACCGCCGTGGCGCCTGACGGTACACAAATCACAACCTTTGGCTTGGGCTGTATGAACCGAGAGCGGCTGTGAACTTTTTTAATAAAATAAGAGATCATTTCTTCAGCCACGTCGAAATCGGCGATAACGCCGTCTTTCATCGGGCGAATGGCTTCAATATTCCCAGGTGTTCGGCCTAGCATCAAACTCGCTTCTGCGCCGACGGCGTGGACTTCTTTGCGACCATTTTTTACAGAATATGCCACGACAGACGGCTCGTTTAAAACCACATCTTTGCCTTTAACGTAAACGAGCGTGTTCGCCGTACCCAAGTCAATCGCGATATCGGATGAGAAATAACCAAACATATGGCTGAGCCTTATAGACTGAAATTAAGAGCCCTGAAATGCAGGGTTTCTGTATGAAGCGGTAAAACGATTCTTTGAAATTGTTCTATACGATTCTGCGCGATCCTCTTATGGCTTAAATTCATAGTAAATTGCAAGCGAAGGACATGTGTAAAGTCGAGAAATTATTGACTTTTTTTAGAAAACAGGGCGTCAAGAAAACATCTTATTCTGGTTTTGTCGGAATCCTGTTCAAAAAGCGACTTCGCCCATAAAACATTACTAAAATTGCAAGAATGGCAAGTATAGCTGGAACCAAAATCATGGCCAGCGCCTGTCCTGTCAGCGTCCCTAAAACGCTTTGCCCAGCCAATGCGATCACCGCTATTTTTGGTATAATGCCCAAAGCTGTCCCTGCAAAGAAAGCAGGAAACCGCATTTTCGAAAGCCCCGCCGCTAAATTCACGAGCACGAATGGCCCTGTTGGAACTAAGCGGACAGTGAGACTTGTGACAAAGCCGTTTTTGCGCACAAGGTTTGCGATCTTGTTTATAAATGCGCCGCCGACATGTTTTAGTCGATCAGCCCCCAAATAGCGCGCGAGCCAAAAATCAACGCTTGCCGATACCAGAGTCGCGATCCAAGAATATACAGCGCCACTCATCGGGCCAAAGGCAATCACAGCCCCTGTAATCAATACCCATTGAGGCGCCCCGACAAAGGCCAGAAGAACGAATGTTAAAACCGTCAATGGCAAAGCCCAAACCGTCCCGCGCACGCCTTGAAACCAATTTAGAACTTGAGTCTCGTCCAAATCAAAATATTTACGACCAAATATAACCATCAAAAATACAAGAACGCCAAACCCGATCAACAAAATCGAAGACGGCGTTAAGCGGCGCTTAGGCGGCTCACGCGTGATAAGCGTATGCTTAGGGTCTATTTGCTTGGGGTCTATTTGCTTAGGCGAACTCACGTAAAACGATTATCCTATTTGTAAGCCGCCGCAATATTACGGCAAGGTATGGCCGTAGATAGCCTGTTCGCACAGTCGGCAAAAGTGACATTATAGAAAGCTACAGCCCACACGTCGCGAGCCTGCGCTCTATATCGCGCTCAAAGGCCGCTTTGTCTGACTTATTTTCAATCCCGTACCAGCTCGCCATGTTCCCGCGGAGCCATGTAAATTGCCGTTTGGCAAATCGTCGCGTATCACGTTTTGAAAGCTCTAACCCGTCCCCAATCACGCGTGCATCCGTCAAAGCAGGCATCATTTGCTGCACACCAATTGCCTTCATCACAGGCAGCATGGGCGACAGCGCCCTTGCGTCAAGCTTTCGGACTTCCTCGAGGCCGCCTTGATCAATCATCGCGTCAAACCTTTGATTGATACGTTGGTAAAGCGCCGCACGGTCAGGCAATAATTTTGCGCCCATCCAATATTTTTTAGGAATAAAGGGGCGCGTATTTGAATGCCAATGTGAAAGCGGGGCAGACGTCCCGAGCGCAACAGATACAATTCGTAAAAGCCTTTGTGGATCGTTCCCTAATATTCGCACGCTCGCAACTGGGTCTAAAATTTCTGCCTTGTCGCGCAGGGCCGCGATCCCTTGCGTCTCTAATATCTGGTTGGCTTCATCTATTGCGCAGGGGTCTGGTTGCGGAATTTCAGCGAGGCCTTCGGTTAAGGCTTTGAAATAAAGTCCTGTCCCACCCACAAGCACAGGTGTTTTATCACGCGCTAAAACATCTAAAATCACGTCTTGGACTTCACGCACCCATTGCCCTGTTGAGTATCTTATATTACCGTCTACATGCCCGAACATATGATGTGGAATGTTTTGCATATCATCTTTGCGGGGACGAGCAGAGAGTATCAATAAATCACGGTAGACTTGCATGGCGTCCGCATTAATGACTTCCCCTTCAAACCTTTTGGCGATAGACACCGCCCACGCACTTTTACCGCTTGCCGTTGGGCCTGCGATACACAAGACGGGTTTCACGGCCTTATCCCCCTTAATAGGATAGGTCTGACCAAAATGATTTTGAGAGTACCGAACATGTCTTCCCCCATATCCCATACAGCGACAATTGTCCTTGAAAAAAGTACACAGGCGGGATGGGACGCGGCTTTAAGTGTTCTACCTATTGCGTCAAAAATTAAAGTTTTATCCATTGGCAAGGCCGTCGAAGCCGAGTTCCATACAAAAACACCTAAAGACTCTCAGAGCGAAATTTTAAATAAATTACACGTATTAAATGTCGATTCTGATGTCTGCGTTCAACCGTCAGCAAATCGTAAAAAAAGCCTTCTGATTTGCGATATGGACAGCACGCTTATTGGTCAAGAATGCATAGACGAGCTTGCTGATTTCGCAGGGGTCAAAGCACATGTCAGCGCGATTACAGAGCGCGCCATGCGCGGCGATATTAATTTTGATGACGCGTTAAAAGAACGTGTTGCCTTATTGAAAAATCTGCCGCTCACAGCGTTAGAAGATTGTTTTAATACGCGGATCACCCTCAATGCAGGGGCGCGCACCCTCGCCCGCACTATGCAATCTTTCGGCGCAAAAACTGTAATTGTTTCAGGCGGGTTCACATATTTCACAAAACGTATTTGCAAACTTGCGGGATTTGATCACCATCAGGCCAATATACTCAATGAAGACGGTGATAAGCTCTTAGGCACTGTTGCAATGCCTATCTTGGGTCGAGAAGCCAAACTCGAAGCCCTTAAGGAACATGTGAAGCCAAATCATACAGAAGCCGACGCTTTGGCGATTGGCGACGGGGCAAATGACCTCGCAATGATTGAAGGGGCTGGCCTCGGGATTGCCTATTATGCCAAGCCCAAAGTCGCAGCCGCCGCGCATTGTGCGATTAACACAACCGACCTTACGACGGCCTTGTATTTCCAAGGTTACACTGAGAGAGATTTCGTCAAAAGTTATTAGACTATGCGCCTCTCACCCTAAATTAGGGCGTAAGCGTGTAGAATTTATAATTTCCACGTTGATTGACCAAAAACGTAATCGACTGCCCAGACTCTTTCACAGCATTAATGGCTGTTTCGAATTTTTCAGGGTTTTCAATCGGCTCAAAATTTATTTCTTCAATAATATCGCCGCGGGATAATTTCCCTGCCGCGTCACTACGGCCTTCAACGTCTACAACGCGTACACCCGTAATAGATTCCGCGATACGGTATTTTTTGCGCACGTCTTTTGTCAAAGCTTCAACAGAAATTCCCATGGCGACACGGTCTGCATTTGCGACCTCATCGTCACGCTCTTCTTGCTCTGACTTTGTGACTTTTTCTTTCAAGCGTTCAATAACCGCTTCTGTGGTTTTCAATTTCCTTTTGCGAATATAGGAAATCTTTAAAGGCTCGCCAATCTTGGCTTCAGCGATTAAGCGGTAAAGACGTCGGTCATTTTCAAGTTCCGTTGAACCTACTTTTGTAATGACGTCATTGCGCTTTAGGCCCGCTTTATCAGCCGGAGAGTCCTTTTCAACGCGCGTAACAATCGCGCCTTCAGTGGATTTTAATTTCAAGCTTTTAGCCAAATCTTCCGTGATCGGATTTACCGCAATCCCTAAACGGCCGCGACGCGTTTCGCCAAATTCCCGAAGTTGCGACACAACACTTTGCGCGAGATCCGCAGGGACAGAGAAACTAATGCCCACAGATCCGCCCGTCGGCGACAGGATAGCCGTGTTCACGCCTAAAACATTTCCTGACATATCAAAAAGCGGGCCGCCAGAATTGCCTTTATTGATCGCAACATCCGACTGAATAAAATCATCATAACTGCCATTGCCGATATCACGGTTCCGCGCGGAGATAATGCCTGCCGCCACAGATCCGTTATACCCAAATGGGTTTCCGATTGCCATGACCCATTCCCCGACACGCCCGTCATCTGGGCCTGCGAAATTCACAAATGGAAAATCTTCATTGCCCTCGATTTTCAAGAGCGCAATATCTGTTGACGGATCACGGCCAAGTAGGGTTGCCTCATATGTGCTGCCATTTGGGAAGGTTACCTCGATTATATCGGCGTCTTCAATCACATGATTATTCGTGACGATGTAACCCGCCTTATCAATGACAAAACCTGATCCCAATGATTTTGAAACAGAGCCGCCATTCCCGCCGCCTCCGCCGCCAAAGAAATCATTAAACCGCTCAAGCGGAGAGCCTTTAGGAAAAGCGGGTATCTCTTCTTCGATTTCAACCGTTTGCGCCGTTGAGATATTAACAACTGCTGGGCTAAGACGTTCCGCCAAATCCGCAAAACTATCTGGCGCCGTATGGGCAAGAGCAATCGGTACGCTGTGTAATGTCGCCAGTGACAGCGCGAGAACCGAAGCGGCAGAAATAAAGAGACGTTTCATATGAGGGTCAAAGCCTATGCAGGATTAGAATTTTCAAAATCATTATTCATGATGTGTGTTACTATACTTAAAACATACGAGGTTTCGGCTTAAACCTTTGTCATCTTCATGTGCCACGGATTTACCTGATTGCGAGAGCGATTACACCCACACCGATGGCCACAGAAATCAAACCCGCACGATGTAACATGATGTTATCCAGTGCGAGCATATCGCGGTACATGTCGCGCATTTGACTGGGAAATATAGCCCAAGCAGCCCCTTCCAAGGCAAGACAGCCGCCAAAGGCGACTGCAAGAATTGTGAGAGCGTTCAAGCGTACATCCTCATTTTAAAAACTAGCGGCGACCGCCCTTTTGGTCATCTAAATACCCAAGGAAATCACTATTTGGCGACAAGACGTACGTCGTATTTTGACCCAAGCCTTTAGTATACGCTTCCATAGACCGTGAGAATGCGAAGAATTCAGGGTCTTTATTATAGGCAGATGCGTAGATATTATTCCGCTCTTGGTCACCCTCACCACGAATAATTTCAGCTTTTTGCTGCGCTTCAGCCTTAATAATTGTGGCTGTTTTATTCGCTGTTGAAGTAATTTCCAAAGCGCGCTCTTTACCCTCAGACCTAATTCGCTGAGCCTCGAGCGTTCTTTGTGTCACCATACGTTCTAAAACATTATCCGTGTTTTCACGCGGCAAATCTGCGCGTTTAATCCGAACGTCAATGATCTGAATGCCGAAGCCTTTGTCCTTCACGACATTGTTTGAAACCTGCTGAATTTCAGCCATAAGCTGCGCACGGCGGCCCGCAATGATTGAGGGGCTGTCAACACGACCTAAAACGTCCCGCAAGGTCGAGTCCATAATAGACTGTAGCTGTAACTGCGCGCCTTCTTCCGTTTGCAGGGCTTCGTAGAATTTCACGGCGTCAACAATACGGTAGCGAACAAATGCATCCACGACGAGGCGTTCTTGGTCAGAGGCCACAAGCTCGATGGCTTTCAAATCAACTTCCAAATTCCGACGATCCAACGTCACAACTTTTTCGTAAGGCAATTTAAGTTTAAGGCCTGCATCTGCGTCAGCCCCCCAAGGGTTTTCGACCCTTTTGGCTTCACCAAATTCAAGCACAAGGCCTTGTTCAAATTCTTTTACCGTATGCGTACACAATAGTACGATAAAGGCGACAAGGGCGATTATAATCGTCAATATAGAGGTCTTATTCATGATTAGTTCCCTCCTTTTTTCTTCTGTAACTGGTCAAGTGGTAGATAAGGGACAATGCCTTGTCCTGCCGCGTCGTCCAAAATAATTTTGTCTGCTGGCGCGTAAACCTGTTCAATCGTTTCAAGATACATACGCTGACGGGTCACTTTAGGAGCCGCCAAATATTCTTTCAAAATCAGATTAAAGCGTTCAGCTTCACCCTTGGCTTCGGCAACCACACGGCCTTTATAAGCTTCGGCGTCTTGGATAATCTGAGCCGCCTCACCCCGCGCATTTGGAACAACTGTATTCTCATACTCGGTCGCTTTGTTAATACTGGTTTCAGCATCTTGGGCGGCGTTAACAACATCGCGGAACGCTTCTACAACGCGGCCTTCTGGGACGTCGGCCTTTTGGAGCTGCACTTCAACGACTTCGATACCGGCTTTATACTCATCCAAAGTGTTTTGCATAAGGTCGCGAACGGCAATTGTGGTGCCCAAACGATCAAGTGTAATGATCTTTTCAAGCTCACTTTTACCGACGATTTCGCGCATGGCGCTCTCGGCTACGGCGCGGAGCGCGACAGCTGGCTCATCGACCTCAAAGATATAGTCTTTCAAATCATTGATCCGCCACAAAACTGTGAAATCAATATCGGCGATGTTTTCGTCACCCGTCAACATCATACTCGACCCGTTAGAGCCGCTGATCGTTGTCTTTTGCACCACGCGTGTCGGACGCTTTTCAATCGTCTCAAAAGGCGAAGGTAATTTAAAATTCAAACCGGGCGGAGACGTACGTTCATATTTTCCAAAACGGAGCACGACAGCTTCTTCTTGTTGGTCAACCTGATACACAGTTGAGACCAACATTGTAATGACACCAATGGCAATAATAATTCCAAACGGGCCGAATTTCGCAAGCGGGCTATTGCCGCCGCCACCGCCGCCGCCAAATCCACCGCCGCCACCACCACGACTGGAGCGAACACGAGATTTAAAACCTTCTATCACATTTTCCAAATCTTGGGATGTTTCGCCTGCACGAGGTTTATTCCGATCAGGACGACCGTTATTGCCCCACGGGCTTTTTCCACTGCCAGATTTTTTTCCGCCTGATCCGTTTCCCCAAGGACTTTTATTGTCCGACATAATCTCTCCGTAAGTCTATAGTCTTGACATTCTATTCCACTGTATGTGGCGTGACCTGCCCCTATTATCAAGACAGCGTTTTAAAAATAGTCAGGTTTTACTTATATTTCGACGCTCATAGACCCGTATTGTAAAACTAAAGTCGTCTTTTGCGGTCTGTTCAGGTCGCGTTTCCGAAATCATGTTCCAGTCACTTGCTAAAATTGCTGGAAAATGCGCGTCGCCTTCGATCATGGCGTCCACTTCTGTTACATACATACGGTCACAATATTTCATCAAACTCGCATATAGCTTTGCGCCGCCAATCAGCATGATTTCGTCCGCGCCCGTTTCGCCCGCAATTTCGTACCCACGCCCGATCATATCATACACATCTGTAAACACGGTCGCGCCTTTGGCGCCGTAAGCCGCATTTCGGGTGAGGACAAGATTTTCGCGCTTTGGTAATGGGAATGGCAAGCTTTCCCATGTGACCCGCCCCATTAAAACGGGCTTACCTAAAGTCGTTTGCTTGAAAAACTTCAAGTCTGACGAGAGGCGCCACGGTAAATCACCATCAACGCCGATGACATTATTCAATGACTTGGCAACGATCAAAGAGAGAATAGGTTTATTAGACATAGCTCCAATTACACAGTCATTTCAGATTCGTATAGAGGGGCATTCATAACGAAGTTTTGTTGCCATACTGGGAATATAAACTAACCTACCCCAAAATAAGACAGTCACAAATAAGACGGAGGGGCATATGTCCGAAACACTCAAGCAAGATGCGCCGGGAGGAAATGCGCCGAGAGAAGAAGCGTTAAGGGAAGATGCGCTGGGGAAAGACGAACCCAAAAAAACGAGCCTTCGGTTTGTGAAATATACTCTATTATACATCCTGCTTATTCCATTTATTAATTGGAGCTTCACCTGGGCGCCTATGGTTCAATTGCCAGGGCTTGCGGCGTGGGCCTTCAACCCCGTGACCATTATAACAGGCCTTGTTTTGGTCGTGCGCGACTTTGCCCAACGCGAAATCGGGCACGAGGTATTAATTGCGATGGGCCTTGCATTGTTCCTGACCTATGTCACATCTGGCGGCGCTTTGGCGCTCGCGTCAGGGGCAGCGTTTTTGATCTCAGAATTGATTGACTACGCCATGTTCACTTTCACGAAATACAAGCTCTCGACACGGGTCTTGCTGTCGTCTGCGATCGCCGCCCCGATTGACACGACAGCCTTTCTTTACGGCGCAAGCTTTATCCGCGACGCACAGTTTACGGTTCCAAATGTCGTGATGAGTGTCGGCGGGAAGATGGTCGGCGCAGTAGTTATATGGTGGTTGATACGCCAGAGGATGGAGCGGGGGTAGGTTTAATGCCTGATACAGGCCTTACCTTATCAGCCCAGACGTAGGACAAATATAATCTGAAAATTGTATTTCATCTATATTTGTGTTATATAGTGGTAATAATTTTTAGGAAAATAATTGTAATGGCGAAATCCACCCCTGAATTCATATTAGATAATCAAAAACTTGAAGCTGAAATACGCCAGCTCATTGCCGATGCAAAATATAATTCAATTCGAGCCTTTTGGCACCCTGTTCTAATTGCGGCGACACTCCTTGGCGCAGGCGCGGCACTTGGAAAATTATTTTTCTAGCTAGGAGAAATTTAAGCCTAACATTTATTAACTGAGACACCTTCCAACTTACTCAGATTATCCTGAACGCGGTCAAATATTTCAGTATTGTAAAGTTTATCTTTAAATAATTTTACGGACCGTTTTGCTTCATCAAGACTAATGACAAAGTCTTGGGATAATTGTTCATGAGACATTTTAATTAAAAACGTTTTATCCGGTAAACTTTTTACAATAATTTGGGGGAAGCCATTTAACCCTAACTTATTTATCCGAATCTCGTGCAAAATACATTCTGCGACAGCGGCAGCAACGTCAGAAGAAGTGAAGTTGTAACTTAGATAGTAAACCATATTTTCCCTAAACCGCTACTTTCCCCGCAATATGCGCGTGGCTTTTATATCCTAAAATCTTCACATCATCATATGTGAACGCCTCAATGTCTTTTATCTCAGGATTGAGTTTTAACTTAGGCAAAGGCAAAGGCGCGCGCGTCATCTGCTCGCGCACTTGGTCAAAATGATTGTGATAAATATGCGCGTCGCCAAAGGTATGGACGAAATCTCCGACCTCAAGGTCGCACACTTGCGCGACCATGTGCGTAAGAAGCGCGTAGCTCGCAATGTTAAACGGGACGCCGAGAAATATATCCGCACTTCTCTGATAAAGCTGACACGAGAGTTTACCCTTGCTGCCTTCACTGTCAGGGGCAACGAAAAACTGGAATAAACAGTGACACGGCGGAAGCGCCATATCGTCAACGTCGGACGGGTTCCATGCCGACACGATATGTCTGCGAGAAAATGGATTGGCTTTAATGCCCTCAATCACGTTCTTGACTTGATCGATCACCGCGCCGTCAGGGCCTTCCCATCTGCGCCATTGTTTACCGTAAACAGGGCCAAGGTCGCCGTCTTTATCGGCCCACTCATCCCAAATCTTCACCCCGTTATCTTGCAAATATTTGATATTTGTGTCGCCCGCGAGGAACCAAATCAGCTCATGTATTATGGACTTCTTGTGAAGTTTTTTTGTTGTGACCATCGGAAACCCGTCCGCAAGATCAAACCGCATTTGATGACCAAACACGCCGCGCGTGCCTGTGCCAGTGCGGTCCATACGATCTATGCCCGTTTCCATAACGTGGGATAAGAGGTCGAGATAATTTTGCATGAAACGACCTTAGCCGATTCTATTGTAAATTAAAAACGGTCCAAGAGGCTTATAAACAATAAATCGAGAGGTTCCGCGCTTGCAAAGACCCCTCGGTCACGGCAAAGTTTTATCAGGATCAATAATAAGGGTTGGAACAATGGACAAGCACTCATATGAGCGAGAAATTATCGAAATGTCCGCGTCTCTTTCGCCAGAAGACCGTCATAAATTTGTGACGATTTTACAGTCCGAATTCCAGAACCCCGTAGAATTATTTGGGCGGAACATTTGGCTCGGCTGGCTTGGAATTGACCGTTTTCTGGTCGGCGATATTGGCCTTGGTATTCTTAAGTTGATTACGCTCGGCGGATTAGGCATTTGGCAAATCATAGATTGCTTTTTGATAGGCAATCGCACGCGGCGCAATAATATTGAAAAAGCCCGCTATATATATGACGGGCTTGATGGATTTGTAAAAAGCTAAAGCTGATCCATAACGGCAAGCATAGCATCCAACGCTGCGCCGCCAAGGCGCGCGCTCCGCTCGGGCGACCATCCAAAGACATCGTCAGGTAAATCTGCATTATCCTTAAACGGCATTTCCAGTGTCATGGCGAGGCAATCATATTCATGCGCACAGAAATTTGTACACATGGCAAGGTTCGCTTTGCCCGCAGATGTTTTAGGATAGCCGACCTTGGTCTGAAAATCTGGAGACGCGGTACAATAGGCGTTTAAGAAATCCTCGAGGTTTTTAGCTTGCTTATCCGTGTATCCGACAATGCCCTCAGCCCCCGCAATGAAATTGTAGGGCAGGCTTTCATCCCCGTGTACATCCAGAACCATATGGGGCCGCGCCGCATTCATCGCTTCAATCGTGTGATAAACTTCAGGGGAGCTTTGCAGGGTCGCTTTATCCCATTCGCGGTTTAGGTTCGCGCCTGCATAATTCGTGCGTAAATTCCCGCGACAAGACCCGTCAGGGTTCATATTGGGAACAATATGGAAAGTCGCCTCAGCCCGTAAAACCCGCGCAATAGGATCATCATCATCAAGCAAACGTGCCAAGAACCCTTCCATCCACCAAGAGGCCTGTGTCTCTCCGGGATGTTGACGTCCAATGACCCAAACAATTCTATTGCCTTCGCCAATGGTCACACAATCTAAATCCTGACCTTCAACAGACTGGCCCAAGACATTTAAATTTACATCTGGATGCTGTGCGATTTCAGCAATCATATCGGCGTGGCGTTCCATAGAGTACGGCGCGAAATACGCGTAATACAGGCTATCGAGTTCAGGCGCATGTTCCCAAGATAAAACACCGTCATAATATGTTGTGGGGATACGAAACCACGTTTCACGGTCATAAGACGCGCAAACGCTGTAATCTTTCCACCCTCCCGTAAACGCGGCCTTGCCTGCATTTTCGATTTGAAACTGGCACTGTGTATCGCGCGCACCACTGACCCGAAAATAAAACCATTGAAAAAAATCAGACGCGTTATCAGGGCGAATCGCAAGACGAATATTTGACGGATCATCCGCTGATAAAAGCTGGATGTTTCCGCTATCGAATGCAGATGTAATATGAAGTTTCGTCAAAACAAGCCCCTAGATTTACGCATTGTGTGTACATCAGTCCCTATCACAGTTTCAACGCAAAAGGTGGGGCTCTAATAATTATTCTTTAAGAAGTCATCTGGTGCACTGGCGGCGGCCTTTATCGCCCCCGGAATTTCGTCCGCATTCAGCCCCTTCCAGAATACACGCCATTCATCGCGCACTTGCATGCCGTCGCACGCATACATGTACCAATCATTAAACGGATTACTCTTGCGCGACCTCCAGAAAAATACAGGCGTATCGGCCGTCATATAATCCCAAATATCGCGGGCAATCCCCTCGCCTTGCGCGGCGCGGCTGACCCAAAATTTAGAAAGATATGGCAATTCCGCCAAATGCGTAAAAATGGCACCACCGCGATAATCTGCCTCGATCACCGCGTGATGAATATCCGTTTCAAAAAAAGCAGGCCCTATGGGTTTTTGAAAAGATTCGTTGATGGAGTTAGAGAGCTTTGCCAAATCAAAATTTGTAAGGTCTTTATGACTTATCAATTTTGCGCCGCGCCGAAATAATGTGCCCGACCCTTTAATTGTAAAGAGCTCTGACAACAAATTAAGCGGAGAGGCAATAATATAAACGGACAGCGCACCAGCATTTTTTGAGAGCTCCTCGACGAGCGAGATGAAGCGGGCTTGCCCGACGGTCAGCGCATCAGGGTCAATCATCGCGTCAACACGGTCCATATTGACAACGGGAATACGGGCGCCATTGCGAGTCAACCCGCCAGAGGGTTGAAGAAAAATAATTTTATTGGGGCGAATTTCAGAAACTAAAGTTTCTAAATTCATACGTCCGCGACGCTCTGTCATTTCCATGATCGGCACAACGCCCCCGCGAGAGGCTTTTTGGACATCAGAAATCAAACCATAAGTCGCCGTGTTTAACTTGGTGGTTCGGATCGAGACTGCGCCTAATTCTTTAGCCAATCTTTGGGACTGAAATTTAACAGTGGTGCGATCATCATCCAACGCGCCGACTAGCAAGACTGGAAACAGGCCCAAATCCGCCAATATTTTCATATTGCTGATTAGGCTCTCAAGCAGTGGGTTTTTCAAACACCTTGGATCGATAACAATCAATGCAAAGCGTTCCGCGTCTTGAGCGGCAAACATTTCAGCGTAATAATTTGCTTCTTGGATCGCACCAATCGCTGAGAGGCTCTTTAGCACCGTGTCGCGTATACTGGATTTAGAGGTCAAACCGCACCCCGCTCTATAGCCTGACGATACACCTCTGCCGCAATTTCAAGGTGCTCAATCGGAACATGCTCATTGGGTTTATGCGCTTGGTCCACATCTCCCGGGCCAAATACAACCGCGTTAATGCCCGCCTCGGACATTAACGCGGCTTCTGTCCAATAAGGCAGATCAACAATTTTGATACCTTTAAAATACGGACTCATCGCCTCTATATTGCGTGTCTCAAACGGCAAGAGCTCAACCAGAACATCCAAAGCCCCGTCAAAGCCAAAACCGTCATATATCGCTTGAACCGCGTCGCGTCGGGCGCGCACATCATCGCCGGGCGGCGGGCGCATAGAAAACTTCAAAGAGGTCTGCGTCGGGATGACATTATAGGCCCCGTCGGATTTTATCAGCCCGATATTCGTACACAGCCCTTTATAAGGGTCCGTACCAAAATCTTTAAATGTGTCGCCGTAATCCCCCACCGCACTTGCGAGACGCGCCGCATCGAGCAAAGGCCGTTCCGTAATATCTGCCAGCGAGGAATGCCCGCCGCGACCGCTAAACTCCGTTGAAAAGGCAAGCATGCCGCGATGGCGACGTCCGACCTCACAATTCGTTGGCTCGCAGACAATTGCCCGTTTTGTGTCAGAAAGAATCCCCGACTGAATTACAGCCGGCATAACTTCACTACCGTGTTCCTCATCGCCAGAAAATAATATGGCAGCATCTTTGGGTGTACAGACCTCCAGTGCCGCAAGTATACACGCAGCCGCCCCCTTAATGTCGCTTGACCCTAAGCCGTGCAAAAGAGTGTCTTTGCGGGTTAAAACATGAGGGTCCGTGATCCATCCATCCGCGACGGGTACCGTATCAATATGGACATTTAAAACCAGTTTCGGCGTTCCCCAAGAGGCCCAAACATAGGCGCTATCCGATTTCCCGCGCGAACGGGGTACGGTTACCATTTTCAGCACGTCAGGCGAAAATGTCTCAAGCGTCGACTTAAGGAATTTTGCGCACGCCACTTCATCGCCTGTCCCGTTCTGGGTATCAAAACCGATCAAGGCGGCGAGCCAAAATATTATACGCTCGGTTTTAGCAGGCGATATGAAAGAGATGGGACATCCTTACAATTTTCAATTTTAAACGCTTGGGACCAAAGCGGCGCGAGAATCATTCGAGGCAAATTTAGCGAAAATCTATGTCAATATTATGGCAATTTCAATTGCACAGCCTATAAAATCACACATTTCAACTTGTCCAAATCCTGAACTAAAAAGCTCGATTATGATTAAGACCACCCTAGTGCCGTATTTAGAGTTTTTAAATTTTTCCTTGCCATGTTTCTCTCGAAGAATGTTTATTATTTTAAGAGGCTGCATTGAAAAAAGTCATCAAAAACAAATTTACGGATTATCTCTTAGATAATAGCGGAGCGACCGCAGTTGAGTACGGGCTGATCGCCGCCTTGATCGGTGTGTCAATAATTATAGGCGGAAAACAGGTCGGGGACGCGCTCAATAATAAATTTGAGTGTACAGCCGAAGTCCTCAATAGTGACGACAATACAACCTCATGCGCTACAGGCTAATTTGAGACAATTCGACAAACACCACAAATGTCTGCAAACAATTGAATTGAATTTGCAAGACAGATGTCCTATATAGGTCAGGCTGGCTTGCCAGATATGACGATAAACGCGCATATAATAAACGGACTGGACCCGGGGGCGGTACCCGGCGACTCCACCATAAATACAGATCAATCTTTAGGATCGTCTGTATTTTTAATGGGGTCGAAATAGGATCGACAGACGTGTAAAAATGTTAGCTTTCGGCCGGATTGGTACCGATAAATGCCTATCAATAGTAATTGCAAATGACAATTCTACTGAAGAGTTTGCTCTCGCCGCGTAAGCAGCGCGATCATCTCGCACTTTTAACTCCTAACCCTTCAGACGGTTAGGCGGGCTTCGGAGGTAGCTGGCAACAGAAACCTCCACTTTTTTCTTTATAATGGTTTTATGTCCTTTGGAAATTGGGAGAGCTTTTCCATTTGTTTGGGCGTGTATCCTGCTTCTAAATTTCGAGCGTTCCACGCACGGTTTAAATGCGCGTAAATATGTGCCATCTGGATAGAATATTCGATTTCACCAAACTCGGGATTATTTGTCATATCCTCCATCAAACGCCCTAAATGCTCATGTGCGTCTTGAAGGTCATAGGCCAGTCCCGCCCATCCAACATAATCATCGCTCTTGTTAATCATGAGGTGCGCTTTACAAACCGCGCAGGAATGCCGCCTTCGGGCCGAAGGGTCACCGTCATAAGCGGGCGCGGAAAACAATCATCTGCGATCTCAATCTCGTAATCCCTGACAAGGTCAGCAAGTCCCATAACGGCCTCCATCAAAGCAAAGGACAAGCCGACGCAAATACGCGGCCCAGCGCCAAATGGTAGGAACGGCGCGCCCTTTGCCCGCAAAGACGGGTCCCGCATAAAACGGTCTGGATCAAAGGCGAGCGGGTTTTGCCAAAGACGTTCCGTTCTGTGCATGACATACGGACACAAAAGCAAAATATCACCAACATTCATTTGACGTTCCGAGACTGTGCACGGCTCAAGGCACTCACGGTTTAAAATCGGCGCAGGCGGGAATAGGCGCATCGTTTCGTCGATTACGGCGCGCGTAAACACGAGCTTATCTACATCGTCATATTGAATGGGTGCAGAGCCACACACCTCTTTGACCTCTTTGGCAATTCGCACGGCTGTCGGCGCGTGCCGCCCCACCAGATAGAGCGCCCACGTCAAGGTAAGCGCCGTTGTTTCGTGTCCCGCAATAAAAAAACCAATCAGATTGTCACGACGTTCACGCACAGACAGGCTCTGCCCTGTATGCGGATCAACTGCCGAGGTTAAAAGTCCGACAAGGTCATCGCCGGGGGCTTTCTCACGCGACTTTAAGAGGGCATCAGCTGCTGATTTCAACTCACGTAAAGCCAAAACGCCGCGCGGCCCAATGGGTCTTGGGACACCTCTTGGCAAAGGCAGCATATCATCAGGGCGCAAAGTACCCGCAGACGTCACGACACGACGCGTGGCCCGTTTGAGGCGCGCACGGTTTAGGCCTTGCGGGTCGCCCAGTAAGCATTTGGCCAGAACATCAAAGGTCAAATCCGCCATGGCGACATTAAGTTCAACACTTGGATGTCGCTCTAACTTGGCTTTGAACCCATCCAAAACAGTTGTGATATCGGGCGCAAGGTCTGCCATATGACGTTTGCGAAACATCGGGGCCACAGCGCGGCGCTGACGTTTCCATTGCTCGCCGTGAACAGACAGAAGGCCTTCTTTTGTGGCGGGGCCTAAAATACGCGAATCAATCGCGGTTTTCGAGAAATTCTTAGCGTGTGTCCCAAGCACGGTGTTCATACCGTCTGGATCGGTTATCACATGCATTTGGACGCCCATTGTTTTGACAGAAGTTATGGGCTGGCTATAGGCGAGCGGCCCAAATCCTTCGATTGGGTTTCGCATAAACTTCCACGTCGCATAAAAGAAGTTTTCAGTCCCCTTAAGAGGGGCCGCATGCGGTGGATAGAAAAAATCAGAAGAATTAGAACGAAGATCTATAGGCATAACCGACAATATCTTATTTCTAAACGAAAAGAATGTGACAAATGGCATTTTTAAAAATGGCTCTGAAATCCGAAACAAACATATGGATAATTTAATGAAACAGAAGCCCTCTTGTTCAAACTTGTGTTGACGACTCGCGTCAGTAATCTAGTGTACGCCCATGAGCCAAGATTTGATGAATTACGAACACATGACACAACTCGCCTTGCGCGGGGTTGTCCGCGACGCCATTCGCCGGGTTATCCGCGAAGACGGTCTGCCGGGGGCACATCATTTCTACATCACATTTCTGACGCGGTTTCCAGACGTTGAAATCGACGATAATTTGGCCAAGAAGTATCCTGACGAAATCACAATTGTTTTAGAGCATCAGTTCTGGGACTTAACAGCAAACCTTGAGAATTTTGAAGTTACGCTTAAATTTGGCGGTGTTCCGAAATATCTTAAAGTGCCTTATACGGCCGTAACGCGTTTTCATGATCCAAGTGTCGGCTTTGCCCTTCAGTTTGAGCCACCTGCGGCTTTGGACGAAGACGGCGCAATTGTCGCTCAACTTAATCCTGATAGTAAAAAATCAGCGATACAAAAATCAGATAAACCCTCACAAACAAAACCAACAGATCCTGATGGCGATGATGATCCGTCCACGAAACAAGATACGGATAAAGTTGTGAGCTTGGACAGCTTCCGCAAAAAATAAGACAGCGTCCTATTTTGAGGTCTATATATTCAAAACATAGCCGTTTAGTATTCAGCTTATGTCTGTTTTGCTTTCTACTCGGACTGGTTTTTGTGGCTTTACAGATTAAGCCAAACTTATTTCCTAAAGACTTAATTCCCAACCCCCTTAACCGTGCTGATATTGGAATATCACTCATGTTCTTTGGCTCAGCGGGAATGTTTTACGGTCTGATACGCACGCACGAAGAAAATTAGAAACCACACGCCTGTGCGATGAGAGCACCTCTGGCCCATATTTACCGAATCTGTTTATAAAGCAGCAGATGACGCAGCCCCACTAGCCGTGTATTGGATAACAAAATCAGGCTTACACGGCGAAGCTTTGTTCCTGTATCACGCGATTAATTGACCGACTAAATTTTCAGAGGACATAATGACGAAAACTAGAACCGAAACCGATAGCTTTGGCCCGCTCAAAGTTCCGTCTGACAAATATTACGGCGCGCAAACCGCGCGGAGCCTGATCAACTTCCCAATCGGCATCGAAGTCATGCCGCCTTCTGTCATCCGTGCGCTTGGCATTATCAAACGTTCTGCCGCACTTGCCAATCAATCGCTTGATAATCTGGACGACACTACAACCAAGGCCATAGTCGAAGCCGCAAGCGAAGTCGCGGAAGGTAAATTAAACGACCATTTCCCGCTCTCAGTCTGGCAAACAGGATCTGGTACGCAGTCCAATATGAATACGAATGAAGTCGTCTCTAACCGCGCGATTGAAATCCTCGGCGGCGAAATCGGCTCCAAAGACCCTGTCCATCCCAATGACCATGTTAATCGCAGCCAAAGCTCGAACGACACTTACCCGACGGCGATGCATATTGCGGCTGCAGAAGAAATCCATCACCGCCTTCTGCCTGCGCTGGCCTATCTGCGTAACGCACTCAATGATAAAACCGAAGCGTTTAAAGACATTATCAAAATCGGCCGCACGCATACCCAAGACGCCACGCCTGTCACACTCGGGCAAGAGTTTTCGGGCTATGCCGCGCAAATCGGTTTTGGGATTGCACGCGTCGAAAATGGATTGAAAGAGCTATACCCCCTCGCCCAAGGCGGAACCGCCGTGGGCACTGGCCTCAATGCGAAACCGGGTTTTGCCGAAAAATTTGCCGAAGAAGTCGCAAATTACACGCACCTGCCCTTCGTGACAGCGCCGAATAAATTCGAAGCCCTCGCCGCCCATGACGCCTTTGTCTCGGCACACGGCGCCATCAACACAGTCGCGGTGAGCTTGTTCAAAATCGCGAATGATATTCGTTTCCTCGGCTCTGGCCCGCGCTCTGGCCTCGGCGAAATCTCGCTGCCTGAAAACGAACCTGGCTCATCCATCATGCCGGGTAAAGTCAACCCAACGCAGTGCGAAGCCCTGACTATGGTCTGCACCCAAGTCGTTGGAAATCACACGACCATTACAATGGCAGGCTCTCAAGGCCATTTTGAATTGAACGTGTATAAGCCTGTCATGGCCTATAATATGATGCAGTCGATTCAGATTTTATCTGACAGTATCATGGCATTTACAGATAAATGCGTTGTCGGCATTATCGCCAATGAAGACCGTATTTCGGAATTGCTTTCTCGTTCACTCATGCTCGTTACCGCGCTTGCCCCGACGATTGGCTATGACAACGCAACCAAAGTCGCCAAGACCGCGCATAAGAACGGCACGACCCTGCGCGAAGAAGCGGTCAAACTTGGTTTTGTGTCCGAGGAGGAATTTGACAAAGTCGTGCGACCTGAATTGATGATTAGTCCACGTTGATTTGAGCGGTAGATGTCAAAAGACGACACTGTTATAAAGTTTTCCACGGCCAAGAAGGCCGTGAAAAAATCCCGCAAGGAAAAACTAGCGGCAGAAAACCGTGTGAAATTTGGGCGGACGAAAGCGCAAAAATCACAGGATGCGCAATCAGAGAAAAAACGCACGTCACATATAGACGGCCACAAGCTTGATAAGGATTAGCCGTGCAAAAGCGCTCTATCTCCTTGCAAGGTCACAGAACCTCTTTGGCGCTAGAGCCTGAATTTTGGGTGATTGTAGACAAAGCTGTCGCAGAAACCGACTTGTCTTTTGCAGGGTTTATTGCGCGTCTGGATACACAAAGGGTCGAGGCGCGCTCGCTTCAAAACCTTGCTTCATATATCAGAGTTTGGGCGCTCTTGCGCGAGACTGAGCGCGCGAATAAAGCAGACATTTAAGCGATAGGTTTGCTCTCCGTTTGCTTTGGAGTCTCAGTCACTTCGTCGTCAAAGCAATGTTTTCCAGACTTCACTTCGTCTTCGGCACTTTTGAAAAATGCGTCCAGATCGTCTGTTGAATTTGCAGATTTTGATTTCTTGCTGCTGTCAGTCGAAGGTTTTGACTGAGTCTTATCATTTTTTGTCGCCTGATTAGGTATCTTATCAGATGCCAAATCAGATGTCTGAGCAGAAACTAGGCTAAAACCTGCTCCAAAAGTGAAAGTAAGAATAAGTGCGGATGTCATCAAACGTGTTTTCATAACCCTACCCTACACTAAAAAGGTGCAAAATTAAGGCAAAATTACATATTTTTGCTGAATTCCCAATCAATTGCATCTCAATCATCAGGTCACGTAAGGCGACCATAAACATTCGATAGAATACGTCTAAAGCCTCCGCATACTCTGTTATTTAAGGAGACACTATGTCAATTATCTACCGAACTCGAAAACTAATAAAAGCCGCTGACTTGAATGGACGCAACACATTGTTTGGCGGTCGTTTATTGGAGTGGATTGATGAAGAATGTGCCGTGTTCGCCAGTTGTCAGATGGAAACCTCGAACATTGTCACAAAATTTATTTCAGAGATCAATTTTCTGGCCCCAGCCTATCAAGGCGACATAATTGAAATTGGGGTCGAGACGATTAAGTCAGGACAATCTTCTTTGACACTGCAATGCATTGTGCGGGATAAAGTGGCAAAGCGCCTTATACTAAAAGTCGAGAAAATCGTATTTGTAAGTGTTGATCGCGAAGGGAACCCCACACCCCATGCTCTCGCACAGACAAATGTACAAAATGTGGCAGACGCCGAAAGACAGACGTTAGAAACAACTCAATAGCTGAGACAAAGACGGCACATATTTTACCCGTTCAACCATAGCCAAAGCGCTATGTTTCACATATGTTCCCCTCATGTCGTCTTCACATGATTCATTCCGTCCTGCCCCGCCGCGCCCTAATCCGTCAGGGTCTTTGTCTGCGCAGGCCATGCCAAAACGTATGGTACAGACAGGCGCGTATTTGGACGGGTTGAACCCTGAACAAGCCGAAGCCGTTCAAGCCACAGAAGGCCCTGTCCTTGTCCTTGCGGGCGCCGGCACTGGGAAGACGCGCGTTTTAACCTGCCGCCTTGCGCATATATTGACCAATAATATGGCTTACCCTTCACAGATCCTCTCTGTGACATTTACAAATAAAGCCGCAAGGGAAATGCGCGAACGGGTTGGCGGTTTAATCGGCGACGCCGTCGAAGGCCTGCCTTGGCTTGGAACATTTCACTCGATTGCCGCAAAAATCCTACGCATTCACAGCGAGCTTTTGGGTCTGAAATCCAGCTTTACAATTTTGGACACAGACGACCAATTGCGTCTTTTGAAGCAAATTATTAAAGCCGAAGGGATTGATGAAAAACGCTGGACGCCGCGCTATCTCGCCTCATTGATTGATAGCTGGAAGAATAAAGGCCTGACACCTGAAAAAGTCACGTCACGCGAATCCTATAAATTCGCCGATGGTAAAGGCGGGCCGCTTTATAAGATTTACCAAGAGCGCCTTCGGACATTAAACGCGTGTGATTTTGGCGATTTGCTTTTGCATAATCTGACCCTGTTTCAAAAACACCCCGAAGTCCTCGCGAAATATCACACCAAGTTCAAATACCTCCTCGTGGACGAGTATCAGGACACGAATGTCTGCCAATATTTATGGCTCAGGCTGATTGCTCAAGGCTCAAATAATATTTGCGTAGTCGGAGATGATGACCAATCGATCTATGGCTGGCGCGGAGCAGAAGTCGATAACATCTTACGCTTTGAGAAAGACTTCCCCGGCGCAAAAGTGATTAAGCTAGAGCGCAATTATCGCTCAACCTCGCATATACTCGGCGCGGCGTCAGGCCTCATCGCCTCCAATCAAGACCGCCTCGGTAAGACGCTTTGGACTGATCTGGACGGCGGCGAAAAGGTCACAGTATCAGGCGTGTGGGACGCACCTGCTGAGGCCCGCATGATCGCAGGTGAAATTGAAAACTGGCATAGTAAAGGCCGCGATTATAATGATGTGGCGATCCTTGTCCGCGCGTCTCGGCAAATGCGCAGTTTCGAAGAGCGCTTCATTCAACTCGGCATGCCCTACCGCGTTATTGGCGGCCCGCGATTTTTCGAGCGTGCGGAAATTCGCGACGCTCATGCTTATCTTCGGATTTTAAGATCAGATACGGATGACCTGGCTTTTGAACGCGTGGTCAATGTCCCAAAGCGCGGCATCGGCACAACAACGATACAAAAACTACAGCAAGCGTCACGCGCAATGAATATGAGCCTCGAGAACGCCACGCGCGAACTTGTGAAAACCGATGAAATTCGCGGCAAAGCGCGCTCAGCTTTAAAAGCCTTCGTCATGGATATTGACCGTTGGCGACGCGAAGCCGAGAGCATTCCCCATACCGAAATTGCGGAACGTATTTTGGACGAATCGGGCTACACGCAAATGTGGCGCGAGAGTAAAGACGCAAAATCTGACGGACGCTTAGAGAACCTCAAAGAGCTGATACAGGCCATGGCGGAATTTGATACGCTTGAAGCGTATATGGAACATGTCAGCCTCGTACTGGATGTGGACAGAGGCCCCCAAGAAGACGAGGTCAGCCTCATGACCCTACATTCGGCCAAGGGTCTTGAGTTTCCGCTCGTCTTCCTCCCCGGATGGGAAGAAGGCATGTTCCCCAGTCAAAAGTCTATGGATGAAAACGGATTGTCAGGCCTCGAGGAAGAGCGCCGCCTCGCCTATGTCGGTATGACGCGCGCGCGCGAACAGGCCAAAATTTATTTCGCCGCAAACCGCCAAGTCTACGGGTCGTGGCAGTCCAGCCTTCCGTCGCGCTTTATTGACGAATTGCCGCCTGCCCATGTCGAAGCCCAGTCCGAGACAGGCTATTACGATAATAACCGCTTTACAGCAGCCGCGACTGAGAGCTTTAGTACGAGCTTTGAGAGCAAAGGCGGCAATACGCGGAGCTCTCCGGGGTGGCAAAGGTTTCAAGCCAATAAGAATAAGAATTTTGGACGCGCGCCCAAGGAAATTGAAGGCCATGCCGTAAAGCGACCCGCAAAGAAAAAGACGTCTAATTTTACTGTGGGGGAGCGTATCTTTCATCAGAAATTTGGCTATGGTACGGTGAAAGCCGCAGATGGTACAAAACTAACGGTCGCTTTTGAAAAGGCGGGCGAGAAGAAAGTCTTAGACGGGTTTGTAGAGCGCACCTAATGCACAAAATACATATCTTATTCCTTATACTTTTGGTGGGTGCGCTAAACGCATGCGCTTCGACGACTCTCAAAATTTACAGCGTAAACTCACTTGAATCGAGCGTTGAAAACTCAGCTTCATTTAAAGGGTTAGAGCGCCTTGCAGATGCCCTGCCCGAATCTGATGTTAAACGAATTAATATTATCTATCTGCACGGGGTCGGCTGGATTGAAAACCCTGAGGACACGCCGCTTGCCAATAATTTCATTACAGGTGTCGCCAATGGTTATAGCCTTGTTGTGGAAGATAAAGTCGTAAGTAGTGTTTGCGGGCGTCAGAAAGAAAACGAACAAAACGAAACCCAAAACCACATCATTATAAACAATACAAAGCCGCTCAGTTTCCAAACGACTTTGCCGGGTTCGGAAGTCATTTTAGACGACCTTGTCTGTATGGATAAGCAAGTTTTACGCGTAAATGAAGATCTGGAATACGTGTTTTACCGTATATTTTGGGATGAAATATTTTGGTCGAAATTGCAATATCCGCATATTGGCCAAGACGATAATGTGAACTCCAAAGATGATGTCGCGAGCCTGCGCCGGCGGTATAATGGGTATTTGAAAGATAAGCTGATCAATTTCGGGTTTAGCGATGCCGTTATGTATTTAGGGCCTGCGGGACAAGAAATTCGAGACGCCATTCGCGGCGCAATGTGCAGTGCGGCGCTTGATTCCGCGGGCTTTAGTTTTCAACAACAGGGCTATAAAACAGATTTCGAAACCGTCTGCCAAACGGCGAGCAATACGAATATCATTAGTCACCCCTTTGCCTTTGTGACCGAAAGCCTTGGCAGTAAAATCGCCTATGATATTATGCGCGAAGCCATGACGGACGGCCAAGACAACATTCACGACGAAATGATCAAAGGCACAGAACTTTACATGCTTGCCAATCAAATCGCGCTTTTAAGCCTAAATGACCTCTCGCCCGACGCCCGTATGGCCCCCGCGCTTTTTAATGATGAAGACCGCCCGACAATTATTGCGCTATCAGAGGTTAATGACTTTTTGACCTATGAGCTTGTACCCTTTTATCGACAGCTTTTACAGAACTCAAACCGCGTCAGCGGAGATTTAAAAGACATCTCAGAAGAAGGATATCGGCGCACAATTCGTGACCTTTTAGGGTTTAATGTGGTGGATATGCGGGTTGAATTCGCCTCCCCGCTTATTCCGCTTGTGTCGGGTTTTGTTGATCCTCTTTACGCGCATAACGGACATTCCAGACAACCCGAATTGATGCGATATATTTTATGTGGCTCTAAGCACGGGCAGATCAATGAAATTGACTGCGCCTCGTCAAGATCTACACGGGGGCTTAGACTTACGGATGCTCTTGGATTTAATGCGCCTTAGATCATATTTAAAATAGATTATATAATCTGTATTGCGACCCTGACTTATGACCCAATTTATACCTTACGCTCTTTTTATTCGTGGATCCAAAGATCGCATGTTTGAAATCTCTGACGCCCTAGGGTTTGAAAGTGAAATGGCGGCCCTCGCTGTCTCTCTTTTTGAAGACGGCCCCGACACTTTGCATGTCCAAGCGCTCTACGAGACCGAGGCCGAAGCGAAATCTGTCTTAGAAACGTATAAACTTGACCCGAACCTCGAATGTTTTGTCACGCAATTGGACGATGAAGACTGGGTCTCCAAAAGTCAGAAAGGCCTGCCGCCGGTTATTGCAGGACCGTTTTGCATATTTGGCGAACATGACCGTGATAATATCCCAGAAGATATCAAATACCCGATACAGGTCGAGGCCGGACTGGCATTTGGTACAGGTCACCACGGCACAACAAAGGGCTGTTTACTGGCGTTTCACGACCTTTTAGAAACAGGCTTTAAGCCGAGTTCAGTTCTGGATCTGGGATGCGGTGCGGGCACGCTTGCGATTGCCTATGCCAAAGCTGAGAACAAAGCGGTTCTGGCAACTGATATTGACCCCGATGCCGTGGCCGTGACCAAAGATAATGCCATTTTAAATAAGGTCGACCAATACGTGACCGCACATATCGCAGACGGGTTTGACCACAGTGCCCTTAAGGGAAAATCGTTTGATCTTATATTTGCCAATATTCTGGCAGAACCCCTCATGGGCCTTGCACCCGACATCATCAACGCGTTGCAAGTCGATGGGCGTGTTATATTATCGGGTATATTGGACGAGAAAGCCGACATCGTCGCAAAATGTTACACAGATCACGGTTTGAAAATATCCTATTGTCCCTCCGTCAACGGCTGGACTAATTTGGTCGGACAAATTGGATAAGACATAAAAAAACCCGACTTAAAAAGCCGAGTTTAATTTACATATACGCCCCTACTGCGCCTTGGCACAGACTTATGTAAGGGTTTAAGACTAAAGTGCGCGGTTTGCGCGGCGGTCACGACGGGCGTGACGACGGGCCATAACACTGCTTAGGTCTTGATCGCGACGCGCTTGTGCACCTTCAAAAGTCGGGGCAAATCTGCGTGTTTCTTGTGTCGTAAATTCTGTTCCGTTAAATTGCGTTGTCATGATAATCTCCTTTGACACTTGCCATTTCTTGACGTCTATATCGCAAAAAAAATCACTTTACAGAACACACAATGCCTTAAATCAGATATGCGTAATTGCATAGCTCAGTACATTTCTCGTTAAGGTTTCAACGGTCAATTCCGATTTATCGCAGAATTTCACTAAGGTTTGGCGGGGTTTCAAAAGTGTGTTGAGAGCGTTTTGATTGGAAATACATCTGGCGAAACTCAATCTGTCGTCATATGATGAGCAAATTAAATTCCGGACTTCGATTATAGCAGGAAACGCTCATGAAGGATTTTACGCCTTTTCAAAATTACACTGTCCAAGGCGGGCCGACATGGGGGCAAAAACACTTGCCCTTATTAAGAGCTGAAATGGCGGCTCAAAACATTGATGTATTTATCATTCCACATGAAGACGAGTACCAAAATGAGTACCTTCCCGATTGTAATGAACGCCTCATGTGGGCCAGCGGGTTTTCAGGCTCAGCTGGGGCAGCAATTGTTACTACCACACAAGCCGTCGTGTTTGTCGATGGGCGCTACACGCTTCAAGTCAAAGACCAAGTCGACAATTCACTGTTTGAATATGCACGCTTAGAAGAGAGCGGCCTTACGAATTGGCTCAGCGAACATGTACAATCGGGGCAAGTCATTGGATATGATGCCAAGCTGCACAGTCCAAACGCGCTTCGCAATATTCAAAAGTCTGTTGAAGTCGCAGGCGGAGCCTTAATTGCCCTCGACTACAATCCTATTGATAGAGCGTGGCAAGATCGCCCGAGCCCGCCGCTTGCGCCCGTTACGATTTTTCCGATGTCAGTCGCGGGAGAAACACATTCTGAGAAACGCAATAAAATCGCGAGCCTCTTACAAAAGTTCGGGGCCGATATGGCGCTTTTGACGTCACCTGCCTCTATTGCTTGGCTTTTGAATATTCGGGGCGGCGACGTTATGTGCACGCCACTTCCGCTTTCGACAGCCTTAATTCATGACGATGGCCAAGTTGAATTATTCATAAATTCAAAAAAGCTCTCGGACGAAGTGCGCACCCATTTAGGCAACTCAGTCAGCATATTCCCAGAAGACGACGTAGAAGCGCGGTTAACATCGCTTGGCGGGAAAAATGTATTGGTCGATCCGAATACAAGTTCCGCATGGCATTTCAATAGGCTACGCGAAGGCCAAGCAGAAATCATAAACGGCGAAGACCCCGTGGCCCTTCCCAAAGCGTGCAAAAACGCATCTGAAATTGCAGGCACAATAGAGGCCCATAAGCGCGACGCCATTGCCTTGATTTACTTCCTACATTGGCTCGACACAGAGGCGCAGTCTGGCGAGATTGATGAAATCCAAGCCGCTCAAAAGCTCGAGTTTTTTAGACATCAAACCGAAGTTCTAAAAGACCTCAGTTTTGAGAGCATTTCAGGGGCAGGCTCGAACGGTGCGATTGTTCATTACCGCGTAAGCGAAGCCACCACGCAACGCCTCGAAAAAGGCTCGCTATTTTTAATCGATAGTGGCGGCCAATATGTTGACGGAACCACAGATGTCACGCGGACCGTACCGATCGGAACCCCGTCTCAAGAAATGCGAGAGCGGTTTACGTGGGTCCTTAAAGGTCATATCGCGCTTGCAGAAATACGGTTTCCCAAAGGCACAACGGGGAGCAATCTCGATATCCTCGCCCGTGCAAGCTTGTGGTCAAAAGGACTGGATTACGACCACGGAACAGGCCACGGCGTCGGCGTTTTCCTCGGCGTACATGAAGGCCCGCAGCGTATTTCTAAATCTCCGAATACTGTCGCGTTGCAACCCGGAATGATCGTCTCTAACGAACCTGGATATTATAAAACGGGGGCCTATGGCATTCGTATTGAAAACCTACAATATGTGACGGAACCGAAAGACATATTGGGCGGGGAGCGCCCAATGATGGGGTTTGAAACTCTGACGCTTGCGCCAATCCACAAAGACCTTATCGACATTAAGGAACTTTCCATAGGTGAGCGACGTTATATAAATGACTATCACGCCCGCGTAATATCTGAAATTGGCCCCAATCTTGAAAGAGATACGAATATTTGGCTTAAAAACGCGTGTGCCCCAATTTAAACATTATCTAGGAATAGATTGAATTGAAATGAACCGTAATAAGACACATCGATTCGCTAAAAACGTTTCATCGAAACGTTCTGTCGCGCTGAAGCAATTTGTGCAGTTTTTGCTTCCGCTCGGTCTTGCCTGTAGCCCTATTGCGAACGCTCAAAGCGTAAAACCCTACCCTGTTCAAATGGCCGATTCAGGACAAAGTGCAGGATTTACAAACACATTAGACGCCCGAAATTTTCTACCCTCTGACTTGATGGTCGGTCCGCATCATCGCGTGCTACCACGCGTCGAGACAAACGGCGTTTCGAATACTTATATTATTGAAACACCGCACGGCAATCATACGGTTCAAGGGACAGACCAAGCGAAAGTGCGTATTTTTGAAATAGAAGCCACAGAATTTTTGCGCGAAAAAACTGTTATTGGCGCAATTGGAAAAGCGACAAAAGATAAGACAGTAAATTTGGTCAAAACACCTATCCGTATTGTAGGCGCCGTTGGTGACCGTATTGACGCCGTCGAAAGCGCCCAAGACGCCCTATTCTTTGTGCCTGAAAATGTGGGTTTGTTAATTGGGAAACTTGCAAATGGCGTCGGCGAAATCGGCGTAACAGGTGCAAGAATTGTGAAAGGCGCAGGCAGCACATCATGTTCGGGACTTAACTGTGTTACGGATATTGGCGGCGACGTTTGGTCGGGCCTAAACTCTATTGTAGGAAAACACGATGCGGCAAACCGTTTACACAAAAGCGTCGGTACAAATCCAGAAACCCGAAATAAAGCCCTACGGCGTCAAGTCGACCGTTTGGCCTATACAGATGCGTATACAGGCACAGCCTATAAAATGGGCCTCGGGGTCAGCAACGCCAATATTGATTATTTCAGCCCCGTTGTAACAGGCACGGGATATGTCAATAATGGCGAGTTTTTGACGATCTACAAAGATGCTTACCGCGAAAGAAACGCCAATAAAGAACGTCTCAATTCATGGGGTATAAGCAAAGACGATATTGAAAGTCTCTATTCTAATGAGAATTATACGAATGCTATGCGTCGGGAAATCAATGTTCATTTACAAAGTTTTGGAACGCCCAATACGCGCACTCGCCTCGTTAAAATTGCGAAAAATGCCTCGACGCCTTATGTTGCGCATCAGAACTTTCTGACAATACGTTACCTCGCAAAAGAATATGGCGATGGACGCATTCGTGAGATCGTGCCTGAATCTGGCGGTGCCGTAGGCGTGCGCGACAACGGAACGCTGGTTCTGCCATATGTCGCAGATTACCTACAATGGACACCAAGTTCAGAACGCACTGTGAATTATATGTCGCGCCTGAAAACGCTCTCGCCCGACTATAGAATGTCAGAAATCCATGTGATTGGTAGAGCGTCAGACGAGTTTAAAATCAAGGCACAAGCCATGGGCGTGAACATTATTGAGACGACGCAGACTTAGAGCCTAAACCTAACCAATTAGATCAAGCCATTCTCGCTCGGTCAATGTCTTCACGCCGATCTCTTGCGCCTTTTTAAGCTTTGATCCTGCACCAGGCCCTGCAACAAGGTAATCCGTTTTCGCAGACACACTGCCCGATACTTTAGCACCTAGGCCTTGTGCACGGGCCTTCGCCTCATCACGTGAGAACAGCTCGAGTTTTCCCGTGAATACGACGATTTTACCAGACACCACACTATCAGAACTCGGCGCCTCAGCATCAATGACGCGGACGTGTTGCAACAAGCTTTCTAACATGGCGAGGTTTTCGCCTTCTGCGAAAAACTGTGTCAAAGCACTGACCTGTCCTGGCCCGACGCCGTCAATATCCATCAAGGCCTTATGCGCCACGCTGTCAGGGTCTGACGCGGCTTTTAGTTGGTTCGTAAAGTTTTCAAAATTCAAATAATGTTTAGAAATCAAATTCGCATTGCCATGTCCGATATGACGGATACCAAGGGCGTAGAGAAAGCGATCAAAGCCAATTTCGCGGCGTTCATTGATCGCAGAAAATAGGTTCGCAGCACTGGTCTCGCCCCACCCTTCCCACGTCTCAAGCTTGATATCTTTATTCCGCGCTTCAAGTGTAAAGATATCGGCAGGCTGCTTAATCAAGCCCTGTTCGATAAACACTTCGATTTGTTTTGCGCCCATTCCGTCAATGTCAAAGGCGCGGCGGGAGACAAAATGCTTCAGACCTTCAATCAATTGCGCCTGACAAGACAGGCCATTCGTACACCTGCGCACAACATCTACGCGACCCGATTTTTCGTCTATATCGCGCACAGCATGCGCGCCGCAAACAGGGCATTCATGCGGCAGTTTATAAGGCGCGCCGCCACTATCTTTTACAACGCGCAAGACTTGCGGAATAACGTCCCCTGCCCGTTGAATTTCAACTGTATCGCCGGGTTTCACGCCAAGGCGCTCTATTTCGTCTTCATTATGCAAGGTCGCGTTCGACACTAAGACGCCGCCAACTGTGATAGGCGTCAAACGCGCGACGGGCGTTAAGGCGCCCGTGCGCCCCACTTGGATATCAATCTCTTCAATTTGAGTTATCGCTTTCTCAGCGGGGAATTTGTGGGCGATCGCCCAGCGCGGCGCGCGCGAGACAAATCCTAAACGGTCTTGAAGCGCCAATTCATTGACCTTGTAAACCACGCCGTCAATATCATAACCAAGCCCGCTGCGCTTGGTTTCAATGTCGTGGTAATGGGTGATCATCTCAGCAGACGATTTATGGCATTTCATTTCAGGGTTCACCGCAAACCCCAATACTGCGAGGCGCTCTACTGCGCCCATTTGCGTGTCAGATAGAGGCTCGCTTAATTCGCCCCATGTATAGGCAAAAAACTTAAGTGGGCGTTGGGCAGTCTTTGAAACATCTATTTGTCGTAAACTGCCCGCCGCCGCATTACGTGGATTTTTGTAGGCAGGCTTGCCTGCTTTCAATTGCTCGGCATTCATGGCTTCAAAATCTGCATGGTCAATATAGACTTCGCCGCGGACTTCTAATATTTCAGGCCAGTCTTTGCCTGAGAGGGTTTTCGGGACCGTGTTTAGCGTCGCAAGATTAGCCGTCACATCTTCGCCGATTTTACCGTCACCGCGCGTGGCGCCGCTCACAAACTTTCCGTTTTCGTACCGCAGCGCCGCGGACAAACCGTCAATCTTCGGCTCTGCCGTAAACTCTAAAAACGTATCTGCATCCGTTCTTAGAAACTTACGCACACGATTCACAAAGTCCTGAACATCAGAATCTATAAACGCATTGTCTAAGGACAACATGGGCACAGAGTGCGTGATTTTGCCAAATTTCCCAGACGGTTTGGCGCCGACGGATTTTGACGGGCTGTCTTTGCGAATAAGGTGCGGGAATTGGGCTTCAAGCTCTAAATTTTCACGGCGAAGGGCGTCATACTCTGCGTCGTTTAAGGTGGGGTTATCGTCTTGATAATATTGCGCGTCCGCAATTTTTATTTCCATAGCCAAGGCGGCTAAACGTTTCTTAGCGTCCGCCTCTGTCATGATGCCATAAGTTGCCGCGCGGCGGCGCGAGCTTCTTTCGTAATGTTCTCACCTGACAACATACGAGCAATTTCTTCTTCGCGTTCGTCATCGGAAATTACGGATACATGTGTCGTGGTCATGGCGGCGTCAGATGATTTTTCAATTCGGAATTGATGGGCCGCACTCGCGGCAACTTGCGCACTATGCGTGACAACAAAGACTTGCGCGCTTTCGGCCAATCGCTTTAAGCGTTTCCCAACGGCGTCCGCGACCGCGCCGCCTACGCCTTGGTCAACCTCGTCAAACACCATAACCTGATCAGAATTTCCTGAAAGGGCAACTTTCAGAGCAAGCGCAAATCTCGCCATCTCGCCGCCAGATGCAATCTTATCCAAAGGCCCCATAGGTGAACCGGGATTGGTAGACACCTCAAATAAAACTCTGTCTTGTCCCGTCGCGAGCGGCTCTCCCGCTTCAATGGCGACGACAAATCGCGCGCGTTCCATTTTCAGAGGCGGCAATTCGGACATGACGCTCTCGGCTAAATTTTTGGACGCAGATATGCGCGCCTTAGTCAAAGCCTTCGCCGCATTTTGATATTCAATTTCAGTCTCAGTTACGCGTTTTTGTACGGATTTAATATCTGCTTCCAAATTCGTAATGCTTGATAATAGATCTGAAAATTCGGCGCGTTTTACCGACAGGCCATTTATGTCCGTTTCAAACTTCCGCGCCGCCGCACGGAGTGCAAATAAACGTTTTTCCGTCACGTCCAACTGACCCGGCTCAACCTCAAAACTCGCAGCCGCCTCAGACACTGCTTCGCGGGCCTCTTGCGTTTCCAGCATAGCCCGCTCTAGAGCTTCTGCCGCCTTTTTCAAAGCTTTCGTCGCAGAGGTTTCAACGTCTCCGAGCTTGTTTTGCACCCGCTCAATACCCGCCAGCGCCGCACCTAGACGTTCTTCAAAAGCCCCGCTTTCCCCTAGCGCATCTTCTGCCGCGTTTAATTCCGTCAGCGCGCCTTCGGCCCCCTGCAGGAAACGACGTTGAGACACAAGACCGTCTTCTTCGTTAAGTTTCGGATCAAGGCGATCAATTTCCGAGACGGAATGTTCGAAATATTCGCGGTCTTCGGACGCCTTAGCTTGTCGAGAGACAAGCGCTTGGAATTTTGCTAACGCCGTTTTACGTGCAGAAAACGCATCAGAACAGGCCACCAATAAACTCGCATATCCGCCGAACTGATCCAGTAGATTAATATGCGTGGTGATATCCATCAGATTTCGGCCGTCATGTTGGCCATGGACTTCTAGAACATGCCGTCCAATTTCAGAGAGGAGCTTCACACTCACGGGCGCGTCATTAATATAGGCTTTGCTGCGACCATCTTTTGACAAAACGCGGCGTAAAATAAGCGCCTCATTCACGTCATGCTCAATATCAGACTCAGACAAAATATCCCAGACGGGATTTGAAACAGGCAGTTCAAAATGCGCGCTACATTGCGCTTTTTCAGTACCCGCACGCACAAGGCCGCGATCAGATCGGGCGCCTGTTGCCATGCCGAGCGCGTCTAAAACAATGGATTTACCCGCGCCCGTTTCACCTGTCAGAGCCGTTAGCCCTGCATTAAATTCCAAATTAAGCGAGTCAATTAAGACAACATTTCGGATTGAAAGTTCGGTGAGCACGCGCCGCGCACCCCTAGAAGAGGCGTTCCCGCAAGCGACGCCAATATGTGCGGTCTTGAGGTACTTTGACTTCGGCGTCTAAATCTACGCCGTATTTTTCGAGCAATTTATAGCTGTCTTGATACCAACGCCCATCTGGATAGTTATATCCAAGCACAGATCCAACAAGTTTAGCCTCTTCAATAATACCAAGCGCGACATAGCTTTCGACAATACGGTGCATGGCTTCTTCGACTTGAGACGTCGTGTCATATCGTTTCACGACACTTTTAAAGCGACCAATCGCGGCCAAATGCTGATTGTCTCTGAGATAGAACCGCCCAATACTCATTTCTTTCCCCGCCAAATGGTCATGGGTCAATTGGAGCTTCAAGCGCGCGTCACGTGCGTAATCACTGTCAGGATAACGGCGCACAACTTGTTGCAAAGCGGCTTCGGCATCGACTGTCGTCTTTTGGTCCCGACCCACATCATAGATCTGGTCATAATAATTCATAGCGATCAGGTAATAGGCGTAAGGCGTGCTCTCATTACCGGGATGGAGGCTAATAAAACGCTGAGCCGTCGAGACTGATTCTTCGTAATCCGTTGAACGGTAATTCGCGTAAGAGGTCATGAGCATGGCGCGGCGCGCCCATTTGGAAAACGGATGTTGGCGCTCAACTTCTTGGAAATATAATTTAGCGCGATCCCAGTCATTGCGCTGCATACGATCAAAACCTTGATTATAAATCGTTTCAGCAGGACGCTCGACATAAGCGAGCTTTTCTTTCTTATTTCCACTCAGCGTCGAACACCCAGACAGGATCAAACCACTCAATGCAATCATTAAAAGAGCACGGCTTGCAAAAGGCATGTTCATATTTAAAATCCTGTTACCCGACATAATTAACGTCTCTTAGACGAGAATCAAAGCCACGGAAAGTGAGAAAGCTGTTAGGCACTAATTGAATTTGGCTCAAGCCTTTGTGTCTCTTGTTCCAAGGTCACAAACCGCCACGCCTTCGCGTCACCATAAAAAGCCATCAGCAAGCTATGATTTAAACTGTGCCCAGGCTTCATCGCCGTAATGCGGCCAATAATAGGCCCGCCCAAATACAAATCACCCAAAAGATCCAAAGCCTTATGGCGAACAAATTCATCCGCAAACCGCAAACCGCCCGGATTTAAAACCTTATCGCCGTCAACAATAATGGCATTGTCATACGACCCACCTTTGGACAGGCCCGCTTCTCGTAATGCGACGACTTCGTGCGCGCGCGCGAATGTGCGCGCAGATGCAATACGTTCACGGAAAGAGCGCACATCAGGATGAATTTCGATTTGTTGTCGGCCAATGGCCGCGTCGTCAAAGTCAATTGTAACATCAAGCTCCAACTGGTCAGCCGGTTCAATCCGCAACCAACTATCGCCGTTGGTCACCTCAACAGTTTTCAAGACTTTTATATATCTGCGTGGTGCGGGCTGCGAAAGCACGCCAACTTGTTCGATCAATTTCAAGAAAGGTTCACTACTCCCGTCCAAAGCAGGAAGTTCTTCTCCGTCCACATCAATATAAAGATTATCAATACCCGCGGCCGAAAGCGCTGCCATTAAATGCTCAATCGTTGATATTTTGACGCCCGCAGCATTCCCGATCGTTGTGCAATTTTTTACATTCGTCACAGAATCAGCACGGACTTGAATTCGATTATCGCGATCTTTGATATCCGTGCGGATAAAAATCAGACCTGTTCCCACGGGCGCGGGCCGCATAACCAAACGCGTTTTCTTTCCGCCGTGCAGTTCTATTCCAGAACACATAGCCGAAGCATTAAGAGTGGATTGTCGCTTTACCGGGTTCATAGACGAAATTTAAAACTCAACATTCTAGCAAAATTTTGATTCTGCGATTACAATTAGAACACTTTTTCAAGGGAGACCCGCAATAGCAAGTGCCTTCCCATATCAAGCGACATTTGACCCTGTCATACATGTCAAACTGGCTTTAGAAATATAAATTCCTGTAATGTGCAGCCATTCATACAACTGTGTGACATTTTTGTGCTTCTGATCTGGAGCCAGAAAAAGTCCGATAGAACCCAGACATACACGCATAAAGTTCAATAAAAAAAAGGCTCCGAAAACTCGAAGCCTTTAAAAACTCTATAATCACAAGGCTTGGTTATTGGTGCTGACGTCTTAGGAAAGACGGAATTTCCAACTCATCCTCAAGATCCGTTCCAAACAAATCACCATTATTACGTGGGCTTGCAGGACGCGGCTCAGCTTCGCGCAAAACAGGTGCGGCAGGCTTGCGACGGCCAAAAAGACCAAAACGCGGTTTAATAACGGTCTGAACCTCGGGTTCAACCTCTACACGTGCCTTTGGAACATATTTCGGCATGGGCGGCGGTGTGATTGTCGCAACGGGGCGCGTAACTTCTGGCGAAGGTGGCGTATATGTTTGCGCAGAGGCGGGTATCTCGACCTCAACCGCGGGTTCAAATGATTTCGCTTCATACGGGTTATTCAAATGCGCGTTATCAAATTCAGTTGGTGCACTTGCCGCAGTTTCAACACGGTTCCGAACAGGCGTATACGTTTGAGTAAGTGGACGTGTTGGTTCAACACGCGCTGAAGGCTCTGTGCGCGGCGCCGCAGGCTTGTACTCATTTTCACGAGACAGCGAAGAATTAGGCGCAGCTGATTGAGGCTCGAAACCCCGACCATGTGCCGCGCGGCCCGTTGATCCAACACCAGTTGCGACAACTGAGACGCGTACAATCCCGTCTAGATCTGAATCTAGCGCAGACCCGACAATAATGTCAGCATCTTCGTCGACTTGACCGCGAATAAGGCTCGCCGCTTCGTCAACTTCGTACAATGTCAAATCATTGCCGCCTGTGATGTTTATAAGGACACCGCGTGCGCCTTTTAGGGATACATCATCCAATAGCGGATTGTTAATTGCGGATTCTGCCGCTTCAATGGCGCGGCGCTCCCCTGTGGCCTCGCCCGTGCCCATCATGGCTTTGCCCATCTCATCCATAGTCGTCCGAACATCTGCAAAATCGAGGTTAATCAGGCCCGGTACCATCATCAAATCTGTAATACCGCGCACGCCAGAATGTAGGACTTCATCCGCCATAGCGAATGCATCTGCCATTGTGGTGGATTCAGTCGCGACACGGAATAGGTTTTGGTTTGGAATTGTAATCAATGTGTCAACAGAGTCGTAAAGTGTAGAGACACCCTCTTCTGCGAGGCGCATACGCTTAGAGCCTTCAAACTGAAATGGCTTCGTTACAATTGCGACTGTCAGAATGCCGCGCTCTTTGGCAGCTTTGGCAATAATCGGCGCGGCGCCTGTACCTGTGCCGCCGCCCATGCCTGCGGCCACAAATAACATGTGCACGCCGTCTAGGTGTTCTAAAATTTCGTCAAGTGAATCCATGGCGGCTTGCTCGCCGACATCTGGGCGCATGCCTGCACCTAAACCCTGCGTGATACCGCTGCCGAGTTGAACGCGACATTCAGCTTTGGACAAAGCCAAAGCCTGCGCATCCGTATTCGCAACGATAAAATCTACGCCATCAAGGCCAGAATTGATCATATTGTTAACGGCGTTGCCCCCTGCACCCCCTACGCCGATGACGACGATACGCGGTTTTAGTTCAACAGATTTTGGAATTGTCAGTGTAATACCCATGACGATAACCCTTAGCACGATTTATGGTTTTCGATTCGTTAAGGCCACAGTCGCGCAAAAGGCTTAAACAGGTATTAACTCAACTGAAAATTTTAGGAATTAATTAGCAAATATAGATTTTGCTCAGACATTTAGCGGTAAATACGCCTAAAAGTTGTCTTTCAACCACTTAATTGAGCGTCCTAGACTGCCGCCTGCATAGTGTCTTTGACGATATTTTCGTCCCGAAAGGTCAGGCGGGCCTGAAATAGCTTCGTCTTTTTCCATAAATGCGTGTTTTAAAAGCCCAACAGCCACAGCCGATTCTGGGCCTGAGAGCGTTGGGTCTAAGCCTAAAACACCGTGGGGCGTGCCGATCCGTGTACGCTTATTAAACAAGACTTCAGTCAGCTCTCTCACGCCGTTCAGTTCTGCGCCGCCGCCCGTCAAAACAATGCGACGTCCTGCATATTGATCGACACCCACAGCGTTTAAGCGCTCTTTCAAAAGCTCTAACGTTTCTTCAATCCGAGAGCGAACAATATTTGTAACCAAGGTTTTAGGCTCGTGGTGCAAGACATCTTGCGCGCCCATGGGCGGGCACGGCACATGCGTTCTATCATCATCCGCGCCGTGCAGTGCCGAGCCGTAAATCCGCTTAATCCGCTCTGCCGCCTCGAGCGGTGTTGTGAGACCCCGCGCAAGATCGGCTGAAACATTGTTTCCGCCAACAGAAACCGCGTCGACATGCACAAGCATATTATCACGGAATACGGCGGCGGTCGTAATGCCCCCGCCCAGATCAATAATCGTCGCGCCTAAATCGCGTTCATCAACTGCGAGCACAGCAAGCCCCGCTGCATATGGCGAAACGGTGACAGAGTTTATTTTTAAATGAGAGCGCTCAACACAATGGGCCAAGTTTCTGAGCGGTCCGACACCCGCGAGGACAAAGTGCATATCCACACCGAGGTTTTGGCCAAACATCCCTCTGGGGTCGCGAATACCGCGCACATCATCCACGCTCCATGTTAAAGGAAGCGCATGCAAAATCGCATTTTCAGGTTGTTCTAATTCGGCCAATGATGAATTTAGCACACGCTTTAAATCACGGTCGGCGACTTCGCCGCTCGCAAAGGCGGTTTGAACCGTCAATTGGCGCGAGGTCAAAGAGCGTGTGGAAACATTGACGCTGACGGATTGCACCGCAACCCCTGCCGCGCGCTCAGCCTTTTGCACAGCGGACCGAATAGCGGTCTCGGCTTCAATCATATCGATGACTGCGCCAGATTTTAGGCCCCGACTTTCACTGACACCCGCGCCGAGAATGCGCACACCAAAATTGGCTTCTCTTTGCCCAATCAGGCACACAGTCTTGGACGTGCCAAGATCAAGAACAGCCAAGGTCTCTGAGCGTTTCGCATTATGTGAGGAAGATTTCATAGAAACGCGACGGATCAAGCCCGCTTTGTCTCCAAAGGCGTGAGCGTGATACGGTCAGGTAACCGCAAGTCAATATTTGAAATCTGACGGTCCATGAGCTGACGCTCAGTTTGCAAGCGGTCCAATTTATGAAGCGCACCCATAATGTTGCGGTCTGGAACCTGTACCCAAAGCGTTCCCTCTTGCATTTTAAGGTTCCAGTGCTGATCGTTGACGCGGACAATCGCTTCAATACGTTTCGCAATATTTGGAAAACCAGACAAATGCGCCTGCCACGTTCGTGCGGAAGGCCCGGCGTCTTCGCCGACGATCAGTGCCAAGCTTGCAAAATCTCTGTAATCCGCGGCCTCAATTGGCAGTCCGTCAACATCAACGACTTTAATTTCGCCTTGATATTGCCATAGCGCATAAGGACGGCGTTCGACGATTTCAACAACAATCAGGTCAGGCCAAAGACGTCGCACCACTGCGTGATCGACCCAGCTTAAGCTCTCAATACGAGACTGTGCGGACTGCGTATCTAAATCAAATAGGAAATCGCCGTAATTGACGCCGAGGCTTTTGCGAACTTCGGTTTCCAGCAATCTGCCCTCGCCTTTGACTTCCACGCGTTTAACCACAAATCCCATAGACATAAGTTGCGACTTGGAAAAATCTTGAACCGCCGATCTTGCATTCGGTAAATACCCGCCAAGCCAAAGCGCGCCGTACAAAACTAATGTCATGATTAACAGGATAGATAAAACTAAGCGCAAGAAAGCTTTGCGCGTATAGGTCGCCGCCCGCACTTGTGCCGTCGCCCAATTACGAGCGCCTGACATTCCGGGTTTCATGGGGCTTACACGTTGAGGCGGTCGTTTAGCCGATTTAGGCGCAGATTTTTTATATGCTACCTTGGCCATGAAGCGTCCTCAACAATCCAGCGACAAAGTTCGCCAAACCCCATCCCTGCAAATGCGGCCTGTTCAGGCACAAGAGAAGTTGGGGTCATTCCAGGTTGAGTATTCACTTCAAGCATTACGATTTTATTTACAATATCCATTAAGTCTTCAGAAACCTCTGTTTCCGAATCATCAAATTTATAATCAGACCGTGTAACCCCCCGACAGCCCAACGCCTGATGGGCCAAAACGGCCCAAGACTTACAGATATCTTCAACGATTTTTGGGATTTTAGCAGGCAGAATATGAACAGATCCGCCGTCTGAATATTTAGCTTCGTAATCATACCAATCGGTACTCGCGACAATATCTGTAACCGCTAAGGCGCAATCGCCCATGACTGTGACCGTCAGCTCTCGTCCCGGTGCAAATTTTTCAACCAAGACGAGATCGCCCATATTTTCATTTCCCGCCATATCCAAAGGCGGCGGATCGCCCTCTTTGACTATATATACGCCGACGCTCGAGCCTTGAGCATTTGGCTTAATAACATAAGGCGGCTCCATTGCATGCGTTTTTGACGCCTCAACACGGTCAACAAGCGAACCTTCGGGAACCGTTATCCCGACATCGCGCAGGACCGCTTTGGAACGATGCTTATCCATCGCCAATGCAGACGCCATAACCCCGCTATGGGTGTAGGGCGCGCCGAATAAATCGAGCACGCCTTGAACACGGCCGTCTTCGCCCCACTCACCGTGAAGCGCATTGAAAATTACATCAGGGTCCGCCGCGTGGAGTTGTTCCCACAGGTTCGGAGCGGCATCAATTTCGGTGACAAGGTAACCTTCCGCGCGCAGCGCCTTAGCGCATTCCGTTCCTGATGAGAGCGAAACTTCCCGCTCTGGCGACATGCCGCCTTTGAGTACTGCAATCCTAAGGCTCACGCGCAAAATCCCCTATGCGTTTAAATTCCCCCACCCTTTTTATTTCCCAATGAAGGTCAACGTCTTGAGTGGCTTTGACTTTGCGGCGAATGGCTTCGCCCAATTCTTCTAAGTCCTTAGCCGATGCGTCGCCCGTGTTAATCATAAAATTACAGTGTTTCTCTGACATTTGTGCGCCGCCCACTCGAAAGCCCCGCCCACCTGCCGCGTCAATCACTTGCCACGCGCCGCGTCCACCCGATTGCGCGGCGTCAGGGTTTTTAAACGTCGACCCACCTGTCTTCTCGCGAATAGGTTGGCTCACCTCGCGGCGAGAGGTGATATCCGACATACGCTGCGTAATCGCGTCAAGACTATCGTCTGTGCCTTTAAAGACGGCTTCCGTGAAAATTAAATCAGGTGCCGCCCCGCTATGACGGTAGCTATAATCCATCTCATTCACTGACATGACTTGCCTACGCCCCGTGCGGTCAAGCGCCACGACTTCGACAAGACAGTCTTTTGTCTCGCCGCCGTAACATCCTGCGTTCATGCGCAAAGCCCCGCCAATTGTACCTGGTATCCCCGCAAAAAACTCTAGCCCTGAAATGCCTGCAAGCGCAGCTTCTTTGGCGACTTTACGATCAAGCGCCGCCGCCCCTGCCCGCAAGGTCATGTCTTTCGTCGTGACTTTCGCAAAAGCGGGGCTAAGCCGAACTACGACGCCGCGAACGCCGCCGTCGCGCACAAGCGTGTTGGACGCCACACCTAAAACCTGTACGGGAATATCGTCAGGTGTTGAGGACAGAAAATGCGCTAAATCCGCTTCGTCTTTGGGCAGAAATAAAACCTCCGCCGGCCCGCCCACACGTAACCATGTATAAGGCGCAAGCGGCACATTCCCAGACAACTTCCCTCGAACGGGCGGTAGGCGATCAATCAATGACACAGACTACGCCGTCTCTAGCGCGTCAGATAATCCTGCCGCCCAATAGGTAATATCGCCCGCGCCGAGGCAGACAATCAAATCCCCCTTGGACAAAGCAGGCTTTAGCGTTTCTGCGAGCGTGGTCTTTGAAATCAATTGCGCGCCTTTATGACCATGAGCCCGAAGGCTTTCGACAAGGGATTGGCCACTAATGCCTTCAAGCGGGGCTTCGCCCGCGGCGTAAACATCAGATATATAGACATGATCGGCATCGTTAAAGCACGTCGAAAAGTCTTCGAACAAGTCAGACAATCTTGAATATCTATGCGGCTGCATCACGGCGTGAACCTTGCCCGCACTGACTTGTCGGGCGGCTTGCAGAACGGCGGATATCTCAACAGGGTGATGACCGTAATCATCGATGATCGTGACGCCGTTCCAATCGCCGACATGGGTGAAGCGGCGTTTCACACCGCCAAAGCTCTCAAGCCCTGCACGGACTTGTTGCTCGGTTAAGCCGAGCTCTTTGGCGACGACAATTGCAGACAAAACATTTTGTGTATTGTGACGCCCCGCCATAGGGAGAAAGCATCCGTCCCAACGGGTTTCTTCTGCGTCGCCAATTTTTCGGAAGACGACATCAAATTTTGTGCCTGTCGGTGTGAATTCCAAATTCTCTGCCCGTACATCGGCTTGCGGGTTAAAGCCGTAAGTCACAACGCGGCGGTCTGAAATACGACTGACAAGCGCTTGGACTTCGGGATGATCGATACAGAGGACTGCAAATCCGTAAAACGGTAGATTCTCAACAAAGGTATCAAATGCCTTTCGTAAAACATCAAAGTCGCCGTAATGCTCCATATGTTCAGGATCAATATTTGTGACGACCGCGACTGTTGGGAAGAGTTTCAAAAATGAGCCGTCAGATTCGTCGGCCTCGACCACCATCCAATCACCCATGCCGAGCTTAGCGTTAGAGCCGTAAGCATTGATAATTCCGCCATTTATAACCGTCGGGTCAAGCTTGCCGCCTTCCATCAAGGCCGCAATCATCGTCGTCGTCGTTGTCTTACCATGCGTCCCCGCAACCCCGACGGCCCATTTGAGGCGCATCAATTCTGCGAGCATTTCTGCGCGGCGCACGACAGGAATAGAGAGTTCACGCGCTTCGACTAATTCGGGGTTGTTTGGTTTAATCGCAGATGACATGACAATTGCCCCCGCCCCGCGCACTTGGCCTTCTTTCTGGCCGATAAATATCGTCGCGCCCAATTTGCGCAAGCGTACAACATTGGCATTTTCGGACATATCAGATCCTTGAACCGTATAGCCCAAATTGATCATGACTTCGGCAATGCCGCTCATGCCGATACCGCCAATGCCGACGAAATGAATCGGGCCTGTCTCAAAAGGGACTTTTGTCGCGTGAGTGGAGAGCGGTGCTTTGGCGTTCATGATAAACCCGTTTGGTAGAGTGATTTGCGGGCTAGATAAAGGTAATGACGCGCTCTGCCAAGAGGTTTGCCGCATCTGGGCGTCCTTGCCCCTTGGCCGTTGCGGCCGCGCTTTTAAGCCAGTGTTCATCGGTAAGTCTTTCCTTCAGCAATTTTGCTACATGCTGAGGGTTAAACTCGGATTCAGGCAAAATATCGGCACAACCAAGGCGTTCCAGTGACGCGGCATTTGCAGTCTGGTGATCATCCATCGCAATTTTAAGCGGTACAAGCAAAGACGGCTTCCCCATGGCGGCAATTTCGGACACGCTCGACGCGCCCGCGCGGCCCACCACAAAATGTGCCTTTGCCAAATGGGTTTCAATATTTCCAAAAAAAGGTTCGCATATGGCGCTTATGTCAGCCTTTTCATAAGTCTCCCGCGCAAAAGTCAGGCTTTCCTTACGCGTTTGTTGCACGACATGCAGGCGATTTTTTATGTCATCTGGCAGAAGCGCAAGTGCTTGCGGCATCGTTTCGCTGACGATACGCGCGCCCAAAGATCCGCCGACAATGAGAAGGTTTATACGGTCTGTTGGGAGTTCATATTCTTTGGGAATAGCCTCAATAATCTGTTTACGGAGCGGGTTACCCGTTACGACATGGGTTGCGCGGTCTGGGCACTTTTCTAGCGTCTCGAAACCTGAGGCCACGAACCGCGCCTTAGTCGCAAAGACACGGTTTACGCGTCCGAGAACGGCGTTTTGTTCGTGAATAATTGTAGGGATGCGTAGAGTTTGCGCGGCGCGCATAGCGGGAAATGCGGGATAGCCACCAAAGCCTGCGACGATATCAGGCCGCCACTCTTTGATAAATGCTTTGGCTTGGCGCACACCTCTGGCGAGTTGCATCGTGCCAATTGCGGCGTGGATCGGACGGCGCGGAGAAATCGACGCGGCTTTAACGTCTATGATGGGGTCTGCGGGAATATTTTTAGCATGTGCCCGACCTCTGACGTCGGTCATCATCGCGACTTCCCAACCGCGCGCAGAAAGGATTTCAGCAAGGGCCTGGGCGGGGAACATATGTCCGCCTGTCCCGCCTGCGGCTAAAAGAAGTTTTGGCATTATTGACCATATCCATAGGCGCCGGGGCGACGACGTGTAAACGCAAGGATGAGACCTGCTGCAAAACACAGCGCAATCATAGAAGACCCGCCGTAAGAAATAAACGGGAGGGTCATACCCTTTGGCGGGGCCATATTCAGGTTCACATATAAATTGATAATCATCTGTATCCCGATCATTGTTGCAAGACCCGAGACTGCGAGCTGGCTGAAATAATCATTTAAACGCAGTGCGTTTCGAAAGGCGCGCAGGACGAAGGCCGAGAGTAAAAAGACCAGACACAGAGAAATTAAAAACCCAAATTCCTCCGCGACAACGGCGAAAATAAAATCTGTATGACCATCGGGCAGGCGGAATTTTACAGCCCCCTCGCCCGGCCCGCGACCTAAAAAACCGCCACTGCTTATGGCTTCTAAGGCTTTGTCAGTTTGGTATTTATCACCGTCCGAGCTTAGGAACTTCAGTATTCTATCGCGCACATGCGGCAGAGCCACATAGGCCCCGATAGAGCCTAAAATAGAGACACCCATTAAAAACAACATCCACCCCAAAGACAGACCCGCAAAAAAGAAAACGGCTGCAAAACACAGCGTCAGCAAGAAGGATTGTCCGAAATCAGGTTGTTGAATAAGGATAGCAATCAGGCTCAGATACACACCAAATACGATCATGACGCCGGGGACTTTAGGATCCCGTTTTTGCGCAGAAAACATCCATGCGGCAAAGACAATAAAAGCAGGCTTTACAAACTCTGACGGTTGCAAAGAAAATGTCCCTAGCCTAATCCAACGCTTGGCGCCCTTAACCGTATGCCCGTCTATGATTACATAAAAGAGCAATATTGACGCGCCAACCAAGGCGATAACCGCAATGCGTCGCGCGTTTTGTGGACTCAGTGTTGAAACAAAAAAAGCACCTGCCAATCCGATAAGTGCAAACACGGCGTGACGATAAAGAAAATGAAACGGGTCAATAATATCCATACGCGCACTGGCGGCAGGCGAAGACGCCATAGACAAGATCAGTCCAGACCCGATTAAGCACACAAGAAGTCCCAGCGATATGTGGTCCACACTTCGCCACCATTCAAATATCAATGACCGGTTTGTGCGCGCCGGCCCAATGACGGTTGAAATCACGAAGCGCTCCCGGCCTGTTTACGAGACGGAACGCTTTCTGTTTGTGTGGCCTGTTTCGCGACCTCAGACCCTGCGTGTTTAGAATTTGCCGTATGTTGTGACGGATCTTTGGCCTGTGTCTTTTTACGCTCGACCACTTCGATGACTTTAAGGCAGAGTTGGCGATATACGTCGCCCCTTTGCTCATAGCTTTTAAATTGATCGAAACTCGCGCATGCAGGCGAAAGCAAGATAATCGATTTTTCATTTCGGAACTTCAACGCGTCGCCAATGGCCGCAATAATCGCTTTGTTCAAAGATTTTGAAACTACATTATCTACGGAATGCGCTGTTAAAGTTTGTTGGAAATCATCTGCGGCATCACCGATTAAATACGCCTTTTTTACATTTGGAAATAGGTCTGCAAGAGGCGCAATTCCGCCCTCTTTAGCTTGTCCGCCCGCAATCCAATAGATGTTTTTATAAGATTTCAAAGCCTGTCGCGCGGCGTCGGCATTTGTGGCTTTGCTGTCATTCACAAAACGCGCAGGGCCGACTTTGCCAACCGTTTCCATGCGATGCTCTAGGCCCGGAAAGTTCAAAATGGCTTTGCTGATTTCTCGCGTTTCTAAACCCAAGGCTGATATGGCCGCCAAAGCCGCCGCCGCGTTTTGGGCGTTATGTTCGCCCTCCAACGCGCGGGCATGCGCCAAATTGGCGACGGTTTCTGTTTTGTCCCCTATCGCACTGTATAGATTACCCTTAATGGCATAGACGCCGCGGCCAATAGATTTTCGTCCCGAAATCGGGATAATCGAACGGCCATTTTTTGCCATCAGTTTTGTACACAGCTGTTTGCCCTCTGCATTGTCAACACCGACAATAACCGTGTCCTTTTTTTGCTGATTTAGGAAAATACGCTCTTTTACCGTTCCGTATTCTTTCAAACCGCCATGACGATCTAAATGATCAGGCGAGAGATTCAAAAATACCGCCACATTCGCTTGTAAAGACGAGGTGCGTTCTAATTGATATGAGGATAGCTCTAAGACGTAATACGCGCCTGAATGCATAGCATCGAGATCTAAAACACCGCGTCCAATATTTCCGCCAATTTGCGCATCTCTGCCGCTCTCTTTTAGGATATGTCCGATCAATGCAGTGGTGGTGGATTTGCCATTCGTACCCGTAATGGCAATGATTTTAGGTTTATCAGCCTCTGGCAAAGCCTTCACTTCGCGGGCAAAAATTTCAATATCACAGATTATGTCTACATTGGCAGAGATAGCTTTTTGCGCGGACCAATGTGGGCTTGGCAGTTTATGCGGGACACCGGGCGAAAGCACAAGCGCCGCGTATTCCGACCAATCAGATTGCGTTAAATCGCAGAGCGGAATTCCAAGGGCGTCTGCCGCCTCTCGCGATTTTTCGTTATCATCCCAAGCACAGACCGTCGCCCCTCCCGCCTTCAACGAAAGCGCGGTTGAGAGACCCGACCGACCTAACCCAAAGATCGCGAGCTTTTGCCCTTTAAACGTACTAGCCTTTATCATGACGGAGCATTTTTCCTATCTCAGTTTCAGTGTCGAAAGTCCGATCAAGGCCAACACAATAGCGATAATCCAGAAGCGAATAACAATGGTGGACTCGGCCCAACCTTTTTTCTCGTAATGGTGATGAATGGGGGCCATTCGAAAGACCCGTTTACCCGTCAATTTGAAAGAGGCGACTTGCACAATCACAGACACCGCTTCGAGGACGAATAGTCCGCCAATTACGGCCAGTACAATTTCGTGTTTAATCGCCACAGCCGTCACACCCAACGCGCCGCCGAGCGAAAGCGAGCCCGTATCACCCATAAAGACCATCGCAGGCGGGGCGTTATACCAAAGGAAGCCCAGTCCAGCGCCGATAATCGCACTTAGGAAGATTGTGACTTCGGCAGAACCTGCAATATAAGGAATACCCAAATAGGTCGAGAATATTGAATTTCCGACGAAATAAGCGATCAAAGCTAAGCTCATACACGCAATCATCACGGGGACAATCGCAAGCCCGTCTAAGCCGTCGGTCAAGTTCACCGCGTTCGACGCGCCGACAATCACAAAACATCCAAAGGGTATGAAGAAAATGCCCAAATTTATCAGTGTATTTTTCAAAAACGGTATCGCAAGACCTGTCGCGAAATGGTCAGGCGTTTGCGGGAAAACCTGTGTCAGAGCATAACAGGCAACCGCTGCAATACCAAATTCCAAAATGAGCTTTATTTTGCCGCTAAACCCTTTGGGGTTTTGGCGCGAAACTTTTAAATAATCATCATAAAAGCCAATCGCGCCGTAACTGACCGTAACAAGAAATATCGTCCATAAAAATGGACTTCGGAGATTACCCCAAATCAAAGTAGAAATCACAACTGACATCAAAATTAGCAGTCCGCCCATTGTCGGGGTGCCTGCTTTTTTAATGATGTGACCTTCGGGGCCATCTTCGCGAATAGGCTGACCTTTGCCTTGTTTACTGCGGAGCCAATTAATTACGCGCGGCCCCATGATAAACGCCACAACCATAGACGTCATGAGCGCGCCACCTGCTCGAAATGTCAAATAATTCAACAGGTTAAAGATCTGGTATTCATCTGAAAGAGGCGCAAGCCATTCATACAACATCAGGATTGCTCCGCTTTAATTTTTTTAACGAGTCGGCCAAGACCCGCAGAGTTTGATCCTTTGACCAAAACCGTATCACCGGCTTGCAGTTCTGCGATTAAGGCCTCAAAACAAGTTTCGATATCTTTACACCAAGCCGCACGCATATTTTGCGGGAGAGCCCCGCGAAGTGCGCGCATGCATTCTCCGGTGACAATCACACGATCAACACCTGCCGCAGTCAAAGGCTCGGACAAGGCCGCATGTAAGTCTAATTCAGTTTTACCAAGCTCTGCCATATCGCCAAGGATCGCAATTTTACGCCCCTCCGCTTGCGAAAGGATGGAGATTGCCGCCGCCATAGACGTAGGGTTTGCATTATAGCTCTCATCAATCAGGGTGAAGTCTTTGGCATCCAATTTTGCCGCAGTCATTTCGCCGCGGCCTGCAAGGGGCTTAATTTTTCGCATGGCCATAGCTGTCTTGCGTAGGTCAAGTCCCGCCGCTAAAGCCACCGCCATACAGGCCGCCCCGTTTGAGAACCAATGCTCACCGGGAACCGATAAGGTGACGTCATACTGTTGGTAATTAATTCTAAGACGCGTATTGCTTCCGCCCAGATGGGCTTTGGCTGTGACAATCGAAATATCGCAATCGCCTGTTCCAAAAGTCAGGACGTTTAAGCCCCGTTTTTCAGCCTTTTCTCTGAGACGCGGCGTATAGGCATTATCTCCGTTTAGGATAACCGTACCGCCTGCGGGCATTCCGTCCATGATTTCAGACTTCGCCTCTGCTATGGCGTCAACACTTTCGAAATTCGATAAATGCGCGCCTGCAATTGTCGTAATCAGGGCAATATTCGGCGCGACAAGTTTCGACAGCTCAGACAGCTCCCCCGCATGGTTCATGCCCGTCTCAAACACGCCGTATGCGGTCGTTTGTGGCATCGTTGCCAAAGTCAGGGGCACACCCCAATGATTATTAAATGATTTTTGTGATTTATGCGTATCGCCAAATTCAGCAAAAACGGTGGCCAAAGCTTCTTTGACACTGGTTTTGCCAACACTGCCCGTGACCGCAATTCTTAGGGCTTTACTGCGAACGCGTGCAGCAATCGCTAAATCTTCCAAGGCTTTCAGACTGTCTTTGACAATCAAAGCAGGCTTGCCCGTTATGGGCTTTTCCGAAATGACAGCCCCTGCACCTGCCGCGTAAGCCGCATCGATAAAATCATGACCGTCGCGGGCATCTTTTAAAGGCACAAACAAATCCCCATGCTCGAGGCTTCTTGTGTCAATCGAGAGGCCGCTGATTGACCATTCCCCTACAGCTTCGCCTTTTGTAACGAGAGCCGCGTCTTTGTATGTCCATAAAATATCAGACATGACCGAGTTCCTTTAACGCTTGACGCGCCTGCGTCACATCACAAAACGGAATAACTTTCGTACCGACAATTTGTCCTTGCTCATGCCCCTTACCCGCGATCACGAGGCAATCTTGCGGGCCAAGCTGCTCTATCCCAACGCGAATAGCTTTTGCGCGGTCGCCGATTTCAAGGGCGTTTGGACACCCAACTAAGACGGCTTTGCGAATCTTGGTCGCGTTTTCTGTGCGTGGATTATCGTCTGTTACAATCACGCTATCTGCGAGCTTTGCCGCGATACGGCCCATTTTCGCGCGTTTATCAGGGTCACGGTCTCCGCCGCATCCAAACACAATCACGATTTTCCCAAGCGTATGCGGACGCACACTGCGAAGAAGCTTGTCTAAGCCGTCTTCTGTATGGGCAAAATCAACAAAAATCGGCGCGCCGTCTTGTGTCTGCCCTGCGCGTTCCAATCGCCCCGCAACGCCGTGCAAATGCGCCAAAGCCTCAAGCGCTTTGACTTCGGATACACCCGTCTCGCGCGCGAGCGCAAAAGCGGCGACAGCATTTAACACTTGAAACTCTCCCGCCAGAGGCAGTTCAATTTTGTGTCGCGTCCCACTGACCACAAGGTCGATCATCTGGCTCGAGGCGCGCGGCATAACTTCGTCAATGCGAACATCTTCTCCGCTCCAACCGACGCGAACAACTTTTTGGCCAAGCCCCTCGCATATTTTTGACAACCTTTGCCCGTACTCATCATTTACATTGATAATAACAGGCGCAGATTTCGGCGTCAGCTCGGTAAACAAGCGCGCTTTCGCAGCGAAATAATCATCTGCATCTGAGTGATAATCAAAATGGTCTTGCGTAAGGTTTGAAAACCCAGAAACAGACACGGTCACCGCGTCCAGTCGTGCCTGATCGAGGCCGTGGCTCGACGCTTCCATTGCAACATGGGTGACGCCTTCGCGCGTTAGTTCAGACAAAGTCGCATGAAGCGCCATAGCGTCTGGCGTTGTATGCGTCAGCGGGCGATAACCTTGCGAGGACTGAATACCGAGCGTTCCAAAACACGCCGCATTCAACCCTGCATAAGCCCAAATTTGGCGAAGAAACTCAACGGTCGAGCTTTTACCATTCGTGCCCGTCATGGCAACTATGGTTTTCGGATGTCCCACATGGAAACGCGCCGCAAGTTCGGCGTAAAGCCGTCTTGGATTATCATCTGCGAAATACGGCACAGGTAAATCGGGTAGATTTGGCGTCGACAATATTGCGCCAGCCCCCTTCTCTAGGGCCTGCTCTATGTAATCACGGCCATCGGCCAAAGTCCCTGGCAAGGCCGCAAAGATCATACCGGGTTTAACCGCGCGACTATCACTCGTGAGGCCCGTATATTTTGAAATATCAATAGAGTTCGCGTCAAATATATTCATGGGAGCGCCCCCTTATCTGAAAAGGGGCTCATAACCATTGGCTCTAATTTTCGCTCTATCCCAAGCATAGGCGCAATGCGTTCAATAACTTTTTTCGTCGTCGGCGCGGCATTCCACCCTGCCGTTGCATATCCGCGTGTTCCTTCAACGGCCTTAGGCTCGTCGTAAGTTATCATCACAAGATAGGTCGGATCATCATAAGGGAACGCACTCACAAATGAGGTCACAAGACGCTGTTCGTCATAGCCGCCAATTGCAGGTTTGTCCGCTGTCCCCGTTTTGCCCATAACACGATAGCCTTTAACCGCTGCATTTCGGCCCGTTCCGTTGGTGACGACATAACGCATAAGGTCGCGTACTTTTTGCGAGGTGTCTTCCGTTACGACACGGCGCAAAACGGCCGGGTTTGCCGCGTCGCGCTTTGACAGTGTCGGCGCTATATAATTCCCGCCGTTGAGCAATGCCCCCGTCGCAACGGCGAGCGCTAGCGGCGTCACAGAAATACCATGACCATACGAAACGGTTACAAGCGTTATATCCTGCCACTCACTTTGGACTTGCGGCTTGGCGCTCTCGGACAGCTCAAACGGCACACGGTCAAACAAACCCAAGTCTCGTAGCAGCTTTTTCTGAGCCGCAGGGCCAGAGCGTATTGCCATCATCGCCGTTCCGCGATTAGAGCTTTGCGCTAAAATCTCAGGCATCGCCATAGGTGTAGGACTGGGATGATCATCGCGGATAAATTTATTGCGCACTTTAAGCGGTTTTTGCACCGGAAATTCCTCTGTCAAATTCGTGACACCTGTTTCAAGGGCCAGCGCCATCGTGATGGGCTTGAACACTGAACCAAGGTCATATGTCGACATTGAGGCATGATTAAAGCGAAAGGCGTCCGAAAATGCGGCAACATTATTGGGGTTATAATTTGGCAGGCTCGCCATGGCTAAAATCTCGCCTGTCTTGATATTCAAGACTATGCCCGCATTCGACTCGGCTTCGAATTTTTCTAGACCTGCTTTTAGTTCCGAATTTAAAACATGCTGCAAGCGCAAATCGATTGAGAGTGTTTTTGACGGCGCATTCGTCATTGAAAGCTCTGCATCAAACGCACGCTCTGATCCGCCGCGCCCTTGCAAATCCACATCTGTAAATCCTATGACATGCGACGCTGTGTGCCCCAAAGGATAAACCCGCTTAGGCTCAAACCGAAACCCTAAACCCGGCAAACCAAGTTCGAATACTTTTTGACGCGTTTGAGGGTTTAACCCGCGCTGTAACCAGACAAAGTCTCGCTCTGAAGATAATTTTTGCGTCAACACGTCGGGGTCTTCATCTGGAAACACGGTCAAGAGTTTACCCACCGTCTCTTCAACATTCCAAATCGCCTTAGGATCTACAAAAAGTGAATAAATACGGAGGGTTGTCGCCAAAACTTCACCATTGCGATCCAGTAAATCCGCGCGTGTTGTTGTGATCGTCGGCGGCGCATTTCGTTTTGCAGGCGCAGCTGTTAGCAAGGAGACTTCTGCAAACCGCAGGACGAAGACGACCAACATAAAGACAAATGTAAAGACACCAATCCGAATCCGAATACGCCCTTCTGATACAGCTTCAAATTCCTTATCTGCCACAACCATAGGCCCTGACGAATGGGCGCTGCGGCGGGTGAAAGGAGAGCGACTCATTGCTGGCCACCGATAGCTTTAGGATCCGCTTGGCGCCCCTCGCTCAAGACAGGCTCCCTTAACGAAAACCGAGTCTCTATTTCACGGGATTGAATGACATTTTCAATAGAGGTTGGCGCAAGACCAAGATGTTCTGATGCAAGATTATTTAGCCGTTCAGGACTCTCCAAATGGGCAATTTCGGCCCGAAGCACATTCAAGGCGACTTCCTCGCGTTCAATCTGAACCGCTAGCCCGGCCCGTTCAACCTTGGCCGATTGCGCTCGAATTTTTACATAATATAAGACCGTCATTAAAATGACGCCAACCACAATCAGGATGAAACCTAAGAGGCGGCGCACGACCCGTGCATTATCGTAATGATAGACACTCACGCGGCAGGCCTGACATCTGAAATTTGCGCGACGCGCGGCAAAAGGCCATCATCTGCCAAAAAGGCAGGCGCAGACGTGCGTATTCCAAACCGCATTTTCGCAGATCGCGAACGTGCGTTTTCGGAAATTTCTGTTTTTGAAGGCGCAATCGTCGAGCGCTTTGTAAGATTAAAACTCGCAGAAAAGTCTGTCGCCGCAAGTTCGGGTAAATAGCGCGACCCACTTGCAGGCGCTTCTGAACGGCGGCGCAGAAATGACTTCACAATACGGTCTTCGAGTGAATGAAAGGTCACAACGATTAAACGCCCGCCGGGCTTTAAAATATGTTCCGCGGCACAGAGACCCTTGTAAAGCTCGCCCAACTCGTCATTTACAAAAATGCGTAAGGCTTGAAACACGCGCGTCGCAGGATGAATTTTCCCAGAGCGACCAATCGCGGATTCGACAATGTCTGCCAGACTATCTGTCGTCATAATATCCGCCTCTTCGCGGGCACGGACAATAAAGTCTGCAATTCGTCGGGCGCGACGCTCTTCCCCGTAGACCTGAAAAATACGAATAAGATCAGAGTGCGCGAGCGTGTTCACCGCGTCGGCCGCGCTTATTCCGTCCGCGCTCATGCGCATATCGAGCGGCCCGGCTTTCATAAATGAAAAGCCGCGCTCGGCCTGATCAATCTGCATAGACGACACGCCAATATCTAGGACAACAGCGTCAACAGACGCGACGCCCAAACTTTCCATGGCGGAAAACGGCATTTCCCGAAGCTCGAACCTATCAGAATAGGCTTTCGACAATTCATCCGCACGCGGCGCGACACGCGGGTCACGATCTAAAGCAATAACACGACACGATGACGCCTTTAAAAAAGCCTCTGTGTATCCGCCATTCCCAAATGTCCCATCGACATAGGTCTCGCCGTCTTTGGGCACGAGGGCATCCAAGACTTCGGTTAGCATAACAGGATAATGGATCATGCCCCGCCTCCCACAATAGGCGCGTTCTGTATAACAGGCGCGTTCTGCGGGACAGATTTCAAACGGTGACGATTTTCACGGGCAAGTTTACGGAAGGCTTCTGTGCGCTCTAAATGCGCTTTGGGGCTCCAAATTTCAAACCGACGACCCAGACCGACAAATGTAACCTTGCCGTTTAAACCCGCATATTCATGTAGGTCTTTGGGCAGTGACACACGGCCTCCACTATCAAAGGGCAAACGGCGACTTTCGGCAAAAATTGCCTGCTGCAAGGCCATACGGCCTTCATCATAATAATCGAGAGATTCAAGAGAGCGCTCATATTCGCGCATGAGGGACATGCCGCCGCCCTCAAGATACGCCCCGTCAAAGCTTGGCCAAACAATAATACCGTCAAACCCGTTTTCGCGACCTGCCTCTGCAATTACAGCTCGGAAATCCGCAGGCACAGAAACGCGACCTTTAGCATCCAAGCTATTTGTAGCCGTCGACAAAAACATTAATTCTTCCCTAGAGCCACCCAAAGCTCAGACATGGGATAACATGGGATTTGATGGGATACAATGCCTATTTAAAGAATTATTCAGTATAAGACCCAATTTTAACACGTCTGTGGAGGGTTTTCTAAACCCCCTAAATCGCACGATTTATATAGGCTAAAGGCACCGCAGGCATACCACCGCGATCGATTGAGACGCCTTAAAATGACATAAAAGTCTCAACAATTAATTAACTATATAATTGGGGCAATTGATGAATTTGCATAATTCTCACCTGTTCAGCCGCACTCTTATGCATATGCAAACCCGTGCATATAAATCACACTCTTTGAAAATCGTATTTATCTCGCAAAAAAATCTTTTACTTTGTTAAAATTTGCGGACAAGGTTGGGGCAATAAGAATCTACAACGTATAAAAACAATAAAACATTGAGGGAATTCATGACTAAAAATCGTCTTTTAACCGCTATTGCACTTTCTACTTCTTGTCTCATTCAAATGCCTATGCTGGCTCACGCGCAAAATTCAGGCCCCACACTCGATGAAATCATAGTAACGTCACAATATCGCGCAAAGGGTTTGCAGGATGTTCCGATTTCCGTTGCCGCAGTTGACGCAAGCGTTATCGAAGAAACAGGCATTGTTAAAATCGAAGACCTGACATCATTGGTCCCTAACTTCACATATGCTGAAACAGGTATCACAACGGCCTTCCTCATTCGGGGTATTGGCTCAGGCGTAAACCAAGGGTTTGAACAATCAGTTGGCGTTTATGTTGACGGTGTCCATTATCCACGCGGACAGCAAGTGCGCGCCCCTTTCCTTGACCTCGAGCGTGTTGAAGTCCTTCGTGGGCCACAGTCTATTTTGTTTGGTAAAAACTCTGTTGCAGGCGCGATTAACGTCACCACAGCAAAACCCACAGATAGCTTCCAAGGCAGCCTTTTTGGTTCATACGAATTTGAAGATGGCGAAAAAGTTGTTGAGGGCATGCTCTCTGGCCCGATCTCAGACCGTGTAAGAGCGCGTGTTGCAGGTCGTTACCGTGACTTTGATGGGTTCCAACAGAATCTGACGCTCGACCGCAAAGAACCTTCCCGCGAAGAAATCACATTGCGCGGAACGGTTGAAGTAGACGTCACAGAAAACCTGATGGCGACTTTCAAAGCCGAAGTCACACAGTTCGATACACTTGGACGGAATATCGAAGTTGAAAACGCCGTTCCAGCGGCGGCGGGACCTTTTGCAGGTCTGACATGGCCGCAAATCCTAACGGGCGTATTTGGACAAGACGCAAGCGCGTTGGATTTCACCCAAGACGGCAATCGTCACTCAAATGGCGATAACAGCTTTAACGACATGCAAACCTATCAAATGACCCTTGATTGGGACATTGGCGGTCATACGCTTGAAGCAATCACGGCCTATGAGCATCTTTCATATGAAGAGCTTTGTGATTGTGATTTCACTGGCGCGAAAGTCTTTAATGCGCGTTTGCAAGAAGATTACAGCCAGTTCTCACAAGAGCTCCGCCTGACTTCACCTGACAGAGATGATTTCGATTATATTGTTGGTGCGTTCTTCCAATCATCGGATCACACATATGGTGACCAAATTGTCGTAAACTCAGACTCAATTATTCCGATCGCTGTGAACCTACAAACGGGTACACCTGGCAACCCTGCTGACGGTGCAGGACCCTTAGTGTCAGGCACTCAAGCTGCGCGTGTCGCGCAAGTGGATTCAACTGTACTCTCAGCCTTCGCGCAAGTGGATTGGCACATTCAAGACGATCTAACGCTACAGCTTGGCGCTCGGATTACGAATGAAGACAAAGACGGTTCGCGTCGCATGGAAATCCAAACGGATACGGGCGCGGCATTGCCTGCGGCTCAAGCAGGCGCGCCTGTTGTTTATGCAAACCTCTTTGGTATCACATCCGCAAACCTTCAAGCGCTTGCAGGTTTAGGGGACCCAACATCGCAATTCTTCCTTGGCAATCTTGGCAATGGCGACATTGGTAAGCAAAATCGCAATGTCACAAAGTTCTCACCTGACGTAAAACTCGTCTGGGACATGAATGACGATACATTGCTTTATGCGAGTTGGGCACGCGGCTTTAAATCGGGTGGATTTGACTTCCGCGCCAATAATAAAGGCCAATTTGCAACATCAGAAGCGGCCTTCCAATTTGAGGACGAAGAAGCCACGAATTACGAATTGGGCGGCAAGTTTAAACTCGGCGGGTCTGCTGAGTTGAACGCAACAGCCTTCTTTACGAAATTTGACAATCTTCAAATCTCAATCTTTGACGGCATTCTTGGCTTTAACGTCGGCAACGCCGCCTCTTCAGAAGTTAAGGGTATTGAAATTGATGGCCGTTGGGCAATCACAGACAATGTTCGCCTCACGGGCGGCGCGGCTTTGACAGACTTCCAGTTCACAGACTTTAAAAATGGTCAGTGTTACGGCACACAACCGCTCGCGGAACGCCAAGCCAATGGCCTTTGTGATTATACAGGTTTGAAAAACAATCTTGTCTCTGACTTTGCGGGTAACGTGTCACTCGACTTCGACGCTCCTGTCTCTGACAATTACGAGCTCACAGGTTTGTTTGCCTTAAATTATGTAAGTTCTTACAACGCTTCGCAAACACAAGACCCTAAGGGCGTTCAAGGCGGATACGCAAAAATCAATGCACGCCTCGGCATCAGCCCACTAGACGGGCCTTGGGAATTGGCTCTATTGGGTAAAAACCTCACGGATCAAATTGTCAGAACTTATAATGGCGACACGCCACTTGGCGGCAGTACATTTGGTGCTAATTCAAACTACACATTCTACAGCCAAGGCCGCACAATCGCTTTGCAAGGTAGTGTGAAGTTCTAAAACTTTTACGGCCTCGCATTCAGGTGCGGGGCCTTTTTTTTAAATGAGACTTGGTGCTTCAGAGCCCACCAATTTAAACTCATATCCGTTTGTATCTTGCTCTGGATAAACCCCTTTGCAGGAGCTTGATATGGTTAGAATTAACCCCGACGTAAAATCAAAAACGACCCCTAATTGGGGCTTTGACTTGGACGATATTCTCGCCCGTCAACGGACGGCCTTTAATGCCGAACCAAATTCGTCATGGGACACACGCAAAGCAAACCTTATTAAACTTCGTACCGCCATTGAAGATAATGCGGAACGGTTTAAGAGCGCCATATCAGAGGATTTTGGCAATCGCGCTTACGAAGAAACAACCATTGCCGAACTTTTAGTTATACAAGGCGGCATCAATCACGCCTTAAAGCACACAAAAAAATGGATGAAAGTGCGCCGCGCACCGACGGCTTTGCAATACCTCCCCGCGTCAAATAAAATCATTCCGCAACCACTCGGCGTGATTGGGATTATCAGCCCGTGGAATTATCCGTTGCAACTCGCCATAATGCCGCTTGTCGGCGCACTGGGTGCGGGTAATCGCGCCATGATTAAGCCAAGCGAATATACACCGAAATTATCAGAGCTTATGAAAACTGTGCTGGGCGATATTTTTTCAGAGGACGAAGTTTTTGTCGCCACAGGCGGCGTCGATGTGGCCTCAGCTTTCTCGGCACTCGCTTTTGATCATTTATTATTCACAGGCTCAACGTCTGTTGGGAAGATTGTCGCCGAAGCCGCCGCAAAAAACCTAACCCCCTGCACGCTAGAGCTCGGCGGAAAGTCCCCAACGATTATCGACGAGTCTGCGAACATGTCCCTGACTGTGCCGCGGATTGCCAATGGCAAGCTCCTCAATGCGGGACAAACCTGCGTCGCGCCTGATTATGTTTTAATGCCGCAAGCCAATATTGAGACCTTCTCTGACGCCATCATCAAACAGGCGGAAGAATTTTATCCAAAATTTGCAGGTAATCCAGATTACACATCGATCATTGCCGACAGCCATTATGCGCGCCTCCAAGACTTGCTCGAAGACGCTGAAAATAAAGGCGCGAAAATCCGCGTGGCCGGCGACGACGATAAGCAGCAACTTGCCAAAGAACGCCGCGTGCCACTGACAGTCGTCACGGACACAACGCCTGATATGAAAATCATGCAAGAAGAAATCTTTGGCCCGCTCCTACCGATTGTAGCAAGTGAAACACTCGACGACGCCATGGATTACGTCCAATCGCGCGAACGTCCCCTCGCCTTGTATTGGTTCGGCGAAGACAAAGACAAACGCGAGAAAGTCTTGCACGAGACGATTTCAGGCGGTGTCTCGATCAACGAAACAGCGTGGCATGTTGTCCAAGAAGACATTCCCTTTGGCGGCGTTGGCCCGTCTGGTATGGGCGCCTATCACGGCGAGCACGGGTTTAAAGCGTTCTCGCACATGAAAGGTGTTTATACGCAAAGTCGTTTCAGCCAAGGCAAAACCTTGTTTCCGCCTTACACTAAAAAGACACATAAGATGCTTGGTATTATGAAGAAGATTATCTAAGCATGACTGACAACAAAGTGGACACATATGACTATGTGATTGTCGGTGCGGGTTCCGCAGGATGCACACTTGCAAACCGCCTCAGCGAAGATCCAAATGTCACGGTCTGCCTGCTTGAGGCTGGCAAGACCCACAAACATTGGTCCGTGCGCATCCCCGCCATGAGCCTTGTGAATATGGTTTTGAAAACGCGCAATTACGGATTTGAAACCGTGCCGCAAAAGGGACTTAAGGGTCGCAAAGGCTATCAACCGCGCGGCAAAGTGCTTGGCGGCTCGTCCAGCACGAATGCCATGATTTATATTCGGGGTCATAAATCTGATTATGACAATTGGGCCGCGCTTGGGAATAAGGGCTGGAGCTATAAAGACGTCCTCCCCTATTTCAAGAAATCGCAAAATCGCGAAGCGGGCGCGAATGATTTTCATGCCCAAGGTGGGCCGCTCAATGTCGCCCCAATCAAAAGCCCAGGATCTATCAACGACATATTCTTAGAGGCGTGTCGTCAGCTTCAACTACCAAAAACCGATGACTTTAATGGCGACACCCAAGAAGGCGTCGGCATGTATGAAGTTACGCAAAAAGACGGTGAACGCTGGTCAACTGCGCGCGCCTTCCTTGACCCGGTCATGGATCGCCCGAACCTAACTGTGAAAACGGGCGCATTGACAGAGAAAATTCTAATCGAATTTGGCTTCGCTACGGGTGTCAGATATAAGACGGGGAAGACATCACACAGCGCTATGGCACGCCGCGAAGTCATACTCAGCGCAGGCGCGTTTAACTCCCCTCAAATCCTCCTGCTTTCGGGCATTGGCGCCAAGGAAAAACTCGCCCCGCACGGCATTGCGCAAGTGCACGAATTGCCCGGTGTCGGGGAGAACTTGCATGACCATATTGATCAAGTTCTAAGCTATGACGCTAAGATTAAAGACAATATAGGCTTTTCTATCATGGGCGGCCTGCGCATGATCGGCGAGGCCCTTAAGTTTAACAAAAAACGCGAAGGGGTCTTTACAACTAATTACGCTGAAAGCGGCGGCTTTCTTTACATTGACCGTTCTGAACTCGCGCCTGACATCCAACTCCATATGGTACGTGCAGTTGTGGATGATCATGGACGCAAACTTCATTGGGGACATGGTTATAGTTGCCATGTTTGTGTCCTACGGCCCAAAAGTCGCGGACGGGTGGCCCTTAACTCTTCAAACCCTGCGGACGCCCCAATGATTGATCCCGCCTTCCTCGAGGATGACCGCGACATGGAACTCCTCGTAAAAGGCGTGAAGCTAACTCAAGAGATCATGCGCGCGCCTGCTTTTGACAAAGTGCGCGGCAAGCCATTTTACGACTCTGATTCCCATGAAGACAAAGCTATTCGCGAAGATATTCGCAAACGCGCGGATACGGTCTATCACCCTGTGGGAACGTACATGATGGGCCAAGGCGAAATGGCCGTTGTGGATGAACGCCTACGCGTACACGGTATGAAAAGCCTGCGCGTTGTCGATGCCTCGATCATGCCGCAAGTTAATTCAGGTAACACAAATGCACCGACCATAATGATTGCCGAAAAAGCGGCCGACATGATCAAAGAAGACGCGGCAAATTCAGACCATATACAGGCCGCAGAATAAAATTTAGGGGGGGCGATATGCCGAAAAAGTCCAAAACACATACAGCTTTGGCCCGTTGCGTTAGCGCTTTGGCCTTCACCCTTCTCCTATCCGCTTGCCAAGCGGCAATTGAAACGAATGCTGCAGACACACCCAAAAGTGAAACCTCAACAGTTACGACCTCTATCGCTGCGACAGACACTGTTAAGAAAGCGAACCAAGCTGTATCTAAATCTCTCGATTTTTCGGACCGTCGTGACTTCGAACGTGCAGAACGCGGCTTTATCGCCACTTTTGACGACACGAAAATCGTCGGAGCAGAGGGCAAAATCGTATATGATTTTGGAGCATATGAATTTTTGAAATCTGACGCCCCTGACACAGTCAATCCAAGCCTATGGCGACAAAGCCAGCTTGCCTCCATGCATGGCCTATTCAAAGTCATGGACGGCATTTATCAAGTGCGCGGGTTTGATCTCTCTAACATTACCTTTATCGAAGGCGAGAGCGGATGGATAGTGGTCGACCCCCTTATTTCGGCTAAAACGGCGGAACGCGCCAAGCAATTAATCGATCGTGAGCTCGGCGAAAAACCTATAAGCGCGGTGATTTTCACGCATTCGCATGCTGACCATTTTGGCGGCGTGCGCGGCCTCGTCAGCCATGAAGATGTTGAGCGCGGCGTGCAAATCATTGCGCCTGATAATTTCGTGTTCGAGACTGTATCTGAAAATGTTTTGGCAGGGAATGCCATGACCCGCCGTGCGAGCTATATGTTTGGCGGATTACTCCCACGCGGCCCAGAACACCAAGTCGGCGTCGGATTAGGCCAAGCCATATCAACGGGCAGTGTCGGTCTTTTGCGGCCTACGCTTTCAGTTACAGAGACAGGCGAAACCCATATCATTGACGGCGTAGAGATGGAATTCATCATGGCGCTTGAGGCCGAAGCCCCGTCAGAATTTATGTTTTATATGCCGAAGTTTAAAGCCTTCTGTCAGGCCGAAATTATCAATCACACCTTCCATAATATGTATACGCCCCGCGGCGCGAAAGTCCGTGATGGTAGACGGTGGTCGCAATATATTGACGAGGCCGTCGCGCTTTACGCCGATAAAACCGACGTCTCCTTTGGGTCTCACCACTGGCCTGTCTGGGGCGTAGATGAGGTCACAGAGTTCTGGGAAGGTCAACGCGACCTTTACCGTTACGTCCATGACCAGACGGTTCGCCTCGCTAATTCTGGCTATACAATGCACGAAATTCCTGACCTGCTCGATATGCCCGACGAAATATCCAAACAGTTTGCAAACAGAGATTATTACGGCACTGCGAGCCATAATTCTAAATCGCAATACCAGTTTTATTTTGGATATTTTGACGGCAATCCCGCGAATCTTGACCCTCTGCCGCCGACGTCCGAGTCGGTTAAATTCATTGAATATATGGGCGGGGTAGACGCGGTGATGGACCGTGCAAAAGCTGATTTTGATAAAGGTGAATTCCGCTTTGTCGCGACCGCCTTAAACAAGCTCGTCTTTGCAGAGCCCAATAACCTAGCAGCGAAAAACCTTCTGGCCGACACTTATACGCAACTTGGATATATGGCCGAGTCTGGATCATGGCGGAATTTCTACCTGACAGGTGCACAAGAACTTAGATCTGGGGTTATGGACTTACCGCGCATCCAAACGGGCGGGCCAGATATTGTTAGCGCGATACCGCTTAACCTCTATTTCGATCTTTTAGCTGTGCGCTTGAACGGGCCAAAGGCCGCAAAAAAAGACCGCGACATCAATTTCGTCCTGACCGATACAGGCGAGAGAGCGCATCTGATTATCAGCAATGGGACGCTCCACCACCGTATGGGCACAACGCTTGACGGCGCACCGACCATCAAATTAACACGCGCAGCTCTTGATCAATTAAATCTGAAAACGAAAACCTTTGCAGAGCTGGCCAAAGACGGCAGCGCGTCAATAGATGGCAATCCCCTTGCCGTTCGCGCCTTTTTTGGCCTAATGGATGAACCGCCATTCTGGTTTAATATTGTGACGCCTTAGGCTCAGCCCTCGTCTATTTTTGATTTTATCATTTTGAAAATCTCGCTAAGCAAGGGATCAATTTCATCAACGCTGAAATTCTCCATATAAAAGCCCTGTAAATCCTCAATATAGCGGTCATAATCCTAAATATAATGTTCAACAAAATGCCCACGTAATTTGAAAAAGGTGCCCATCGCCGCGTATCTTGTCCTTCTATAAAGCGGTCTTCGCTATAAAACTTGTTCAGGTCATTCTTAGCCTTAAAGCCAATAAGCTGATCGTCTTTATCACATAGCGCATATAAGTTTGGGGCGACTTCAAAGGCGGTGAGCGGTTGTTTTGCAAAAGTTTCGGACAAAACAAAGACGGATCGATTTTCTACCGCCATTATCGGCATTTCATCAATCATAACATTACCATTGAGTGGACACATATTTTTCTCGCGCGTTCCTGTGGTGAAATCCACTGCGCCCTCTACTAAGCGGTCATTTAAGGGTATGAAAATATCTGCAAGATCGCCCTCACTGTAAAACCTGACGATGGGCGGGAAAATATCATGAAACGGAATGACACCGTGCGGTGTTGCTTTTATTATCTCATTGATCGATTTGAAATTATAATCCGCACTGACAAGGCCCGTAAACGTCCCGTCAAACAGAAAGGCGATATTTCTGTCAGATGCTTTTCCGTCCCGAACACGCAAGCCGTCGGCCATGTCTAATTTGCGCCTACACCGTTCAAAACGTCTTCTAAGGTTTCGACCAAATTTTGACATTTTTGCGCATTCAGTGCGTCGGGATGCGGCGGCCCGAAAGCCCCTATATCATTATCAAAATAGAGTCCGTTAGAGGATGTAAATTCATCACTGAGTGAAAGTCGAACCAGAATATCTGAGCCAATATTAATAGATTTACCCTCTATGCCGTAACCCTCTTTGACCATTTTTGTGCCCAAGAGCGAGCCAGGATTTACAGATAGAATAACAGGGCCCTCAAGGTTTTGTCGCGCCAGATGATTTGACCACATGGTCAGGGCTAATTTGCTTTGCGCGTAAGCCGCATTTGCCGCTAGACGCTCTGTACCTGTTAAGGCCCGTTTAGAAACAGGGGCTTGCGCCGCAGACGACACATTCAAAACACGGCCAGTTTTAGAAATACGGGGCAAGAGAGATTTTAATAGACTATATGGCGCGATTGTATTGACCATAAACCGCACATCTAACCCGTCTTGGGTAATGGGGTGCGGAGAATTTAAAACACCAGCATTATTGATTAAAACATCTAGTTTTTCGTAATTATTAGAGACTAATTCAACAAGTTTTGTAACATCAGAAAATTGCGAAAGATCGGCTGGGTAAGCGTCAACGGAGCCCAATTTTGAAAGCCTAGCTTTTACCGATTCAAGCTTTTTCGCGTTTCGACCATGTAATAAAACATGATGCCCTTTGCGAACCAAATCTACTGCCGCCACGCGGCCAATACCATCCGTTGACCCCGTAATTAAAATCGTTTTTGACATATTAAGGGCTTTCGCAATGCCAGCATGTCTCGTAATCGCCCATACCAATTGGTCCCCCTGGCGGTAACTTTTTTGCCTCTGTGACGGTGCTAGCTTCTGGAGCCGCTTGATTTAAAAATGCCACGATTCTGGTGACTAACCACTGACCATGACCAGAATTCGTTCGCCCCAAATCGGCTTGAATGTCACGAAGTACGGCGTCAATACGGGCTTTCACGCCCGGCGTCGCTTCTGGATTGTTTGACAAATCCATAAGTCCGAAAACAAAGCGCGCTTGTACCCCCTTTGCGATTTCGCCGAGGCGGCCACGGGGCGCTGGTGTCATGACTTCTGAGCGAATAGCTTGCAGCATCTCAGTGAAACCAAGCGCGGCGCTATCTCGGCGGTTAAACTCAATAAGGCGTGCCGCGCGACGCGGATGTAAAAGCGCGTCAAAGGTCAGGTCTGCCGCTGTATCAGCCGCCGCCGTGACATCAAAAGCTGGAAATGCGGTTTTACGAAATAGCTCGCGATCACTATCGGCAATAGAATAGCTGATGAGGGATGGTGTAAGAAGCTCCAGCACGTCATCCTTTATATCCAACGCGTCTGGCGAAATCGTTTCTAAGACCGCCGCGAGAGCGTCTTTCTGGCGCGACACGTCCACGATTTCTGCCGCAGGCTGTCCATCGCCGTTCAAGCTGTAGTTAAACGACATACCGCCGATCAATTTGACAGCAGCCGCGGTTTGGTAACGATGATAGAGATAAATCGGCACGAGGACTTTATTCAAGTCAGACACAGGCTGCCCTTCTTGGATACGGTCAAGACCAAAACCATCAAGCGCGATACGGCGCACCTCCATCGCGGTTTTCAAACCTGCCACAGGGTCAGCGCCATTATCCCAAACATTGCCCTCGGGATGAGCTGTGCCCACACTCCGCGCATCAGAATCTGCGACATATTTCAATCCGTCTGCAATGGCTTTTGCGGTCAATTCTGCACGTTTATCATTAGAGAGATTTCCGTAGAGCCACGTCGCCGTGTATTTATCCCATGCGCCGACACCTTCGCCGTAGACATTTTCGAAATTCAAAACACCGTTTTCAACCGTCACATTCGGCGCGGGATAATCCATCACTGAGCCAAAATCATATGTGCTGGCGGCAAAGTTATGAGCAAAGCCAAGGGCGTGCCCGACCTCATGCGCCGAGAGTTGCCGAATACGTTCAAGCGAAAGCTCTACAGGATCATCTGGCAGGCCAGAATTGGTTTTCGCGACACCTGACAGGCCTTCAAAAATCATACGGTCTTGGCGAACCCGAAGCGAGCCTAAATTCACATGCCCCTTTAACATCTCACCTGTGCGCGGGTCTGAGACGCCGCCGCCATAAGACCAGCCGCGCGTTTGACGATGCACCCATTGCACCATATTATAGCGAATATCGAGCGGGTGCGCGCCTTCTGGCAGTATTTCTACGCGGTAGCCATCTGGATAACCCGCTGCCGTGAACGCGTCTTTCCACCACATCGCCCCTTCAATAAGAGCCGAGCGCACAGGTTCAGGCGCGCCGCCGTCAATGTAAAATACAATGGGTTTTTTCGTCGTGCCGTCTTCGTTTTTCTCAAGGCGGTAACGTCGCGCGAGTCGCGTTTCAATTTGAGCCGACAAAGGCACGCTATAATCATAATGCACTTCTTCGATCACTCCTGCGCGCGGATCGGAGCGCAGCGGTTTATATCCCGGTGCAGGCAGGCGCACAAATGAATGATGTTGTATCAAAGTCACATCCCGACCATTAGCCGCCGTCGTCGCCACTTCGCGGCCCGGATCACTGGAGCTGAATGTCATAAACACATCAATCTCGGCATTATCAGGGAATGAGAAAACGTTCTTCGTATCAATAAGTGACCGCGCTTTATCAAGCTTGAACGCCCCTTGATCGCTGTCAGATAAATATTGAACAAGGTTCAATCGATCTGACGTCAGGAAATCTGTAAGATCGATAAATTCACCTGAAATCCCTTTTATGACATCCGCGCTTGCAAGGAAGGAACGTGCGAAGCTTTCTTTGACGGCGAGGTTTTCCAACGGGTTTTGTCCGCTTGCGCGGTAGGTCATATTCTCAGCCTCGATGATAACCTTTTTGCCCATTTTACGAAACACAAGGATTTGCCCACTATCACCCCACCCGCGGTCTAGTCCTACAGGGTTAGAGCCAAGGCCAGCTGTCAGGCGCGACGTATATATAAACCGCAAAGCCACGCCTTCTTTATCCACGTCGGGTAATTTCATAAGGACGCGATTGTCTTTAGTATCAACAAAGAGGCGCAGGAAACCTGTCCGTTTATCCATACCCGCTAGCGGGTTTTCAGTAACGGGATCTGCGGAATTACACGCCGCGAGAAAGACCGTAAAAATAAATAGAAACACAATACGCATGGAACGCTCCTTAACAATCTGACTTCTATTATGCTGAATACAGTCACAAGTCGAGAACGACAGAAAGAATGTCATCAAAAGAATGGAGAGAGGTTACGGCCTAAATCATTCCTTGCCTACGTTTTTGCGAAGGTCGGCAGTCAAACACTTACTTACTTTACAGATTTTGTAACCTTCACGCTCAAAGTTTGAATTAAGACGTGTATCATCCGCCACACTCCAAACAACGGCCTGCCTCTTTGATGGCCCAATAATATGGTTCGCGTAAAAAACATTAATATCCGCCAGAGATGTTTTTCGAATAGCCTCCGCAATTTTTTCTCGTCTATTAAAATCCAATTTCCCACGAACGATTTCGAGGTAATATCGTCCCCCGAGTGAAGACACATTATCAGGTCTTTTTAGGGTGTTTGAGATCAGGCCATCAATCTGGTTTTGATAGTCTTCATCGGAAAGCTCATTCAAATAATCAGTCTGTTCGTCTAAGAAAATTTTTATTTTTTCTAATAAGAGACTGGGGTGACGCCCCGTGGATTGAACGGACATGAGGAGCGCGGGCGTTAAGTCAAAGCTATAATTTGACATTGAGACAACATATCCCAATTGTTGCTCCGTTCGAAGGGATTGGAAAAACCGTGACCCAAGAAGATGTCTCGTAATGTAATATTTGGCGACCTCATCATGACTCTCACTTTCCCCTTGCAGAATAACGGCAATCGCGGAATCTTTGTGAGAGACGGGTATTTCAAGTATATTCATCCCACCTGCTGGAAGCTTTGTTTCTTCAAACTTCAACTTTCCATCAGGGGTTAAAGCTTTTTCAAAATGCGAGTATAGAATTTTTCCAATTTCACGCCCCTCTTTCTGGTCTATATTTCCAGTGAGAAGCGCCTCTATTTTGACCTGTTCTTGTAGCTCAACCGTCAACTGCATAAATCTGTCAAAACTCAAGGCTTTAGCGGCAGTAAGTTTACGGGAGTCAGGAATTGTAAATTTATCAGATTCGACACGCATTGCTCCGAAAACTTGCTGGATAGGACTGTTCTTCTTCCTATCCTGAATACGCTTAATATAAGTCGACTTAAGTCTTTCAAATTGTTCTTCGGTAAAATTCTTTGGATCTATTTTTACGAGTGTATCCGAAAGAAACCGTCCAATTTGGTCACTATATCCAGTCAGATCAATATTTAGGCTTCGGCTAGAGTTTCGAAGAGAAAAAGATAAGCCGGCTTGACCCGCAAAATAACTCTCGGATCGCATTGTGTCACTTATGAGAAGTCTGTGAATTGTCATCGTAACATTGTGTTCGACGCTTTCATAAGCCTTTGAACTATAAATACGGGATTTCAAACTTACTTTTGGCAGTCCAAAATTATCCCCATTCGCGAGTAAAAGCTCTAAGCCTGGTCTCTCAAAGATCGTTTTTGGCATCGTATCTTTAGGCGCATCAATCAGGTCGAAATTTTTTGGCATGTAAGGATTGGATTGCGGAAGAGAATATTTACTTTTCCCCGATGCAGGCTTCCAATCGTCAATTAAGTCGGACGGCAAAGCCTCTATAGAATACGCGCCACCGTAACGTTCTTCTGATTGATCTGATGTGACATCAGGCCCGCCAATTATCACACGGGATTTTTCTGGCGTAATATACCTTAAAAACCGCTTAATTAAGGCGGGGTCATATTCTATGAACGTTCGATCCAAGTCGAGTACGTGCTGTGGCGGAAACTCTTGTAATCTTCGTGCGGAAGTTCTTGCAAATTGCGATACGCGCGCTCTATCTTTAAATTCAAAATCGAGATTTTTAATTTCAGAAATTTCGCGGAAACGTGTTTTACTGACGCCCTCAACTTTGATGAGCTCTAAGTAAGAAAAGAAGTCCGCAATAATTTCGTCTATATTCGCGTACCCCTTATCCGACAGTCCAATATTAATCTGTAATTGCGTAAAGTCTTTTGGCCCCCAACTTGTAACGCCGTAATAACTGACTTGGCCGTTTTGGTTCATGCCGTCGTAAAAACCGCCAGGTCCTTTATACCGCAATTGCTCGACTATATACTCTACAGGCTTCTGTAGATAATAATCTTGTGCGGGCGGAAGCGCGAAGACTAACCTTACGGATTTGTCGTCTTTGAGTGTATTTATAAAAATCTTTACGCCCGTTTGCTCGGGTAAAAATGGTTTAGGGCGTGCCAATACAGGTGCGTTTTCAAGTCTCTTAATTTCACTAAATTTAGTTTCCGCCCAATTTTCTAAATCTTCAACTGGGTGATTTCCAACGATAACGAGCGTCATAATATCCGCGGAGTAATACTGACTGAAATGTGCTTCAACATCTTCCAGAATTGTAGAGGTGGGCGTATCACTCAACGTCTCTAAATTGCCGACAGTAAATTGAGAGAAAGGGTGGTCAGGATTCGTAGTTTGCTTAATCGCTTCACGATAACGGCGCGTATCGTCTTTTACACGAAGAGAAAATTCTGAATCGACCGCCAGTCTCTCTTTATCTACAAATTCAGGCAGAAATAACGGGTCTATGAAAAATCGTGAAAAACGGTCCAAAGCTGGCTCTAACTGAGCATTAGCGATTTCAAAATAATAGGTGGTATGTTCCATGGCAGTCGAAGCATTCTTTGAGCCCCCATTGGAATTTATAAAACGGGCATATTCACCGGGTTCAGGATATTTCTCTGTGCCCAGAAAAAGCATATGCTCCAAGAAATGCGAAAGTCCTTCTCGGTCACGCGGATCGGCAAGCGCTCCAATATGCACATCTAACGTCGCGGCGGCTTTATCAGCGTCAGGATCATTTACGAGAAGAACAGATAACCCATTTTTAAGTTCAACAAATTTATAGGTCCGCGTGTCTTGCCTGCCCTTTGAAATCAAAATTTCAGATTGATTGAGACTGACGTCAAATTCTGTCTTTGGCGAGCACGCCGCCAAAAACACCAGAATAAGAACACATAACAAAACTACATACGGTAAAATCGTATTTCTTTTTATTGCCATAGTAAAAATATTAGAACTCTCCAAGAATTTTTCCAAAATGCCCCTTCCCCTATATAAGTCAACTATAGATAGAAATGAATGCAGCCAAAAGAATTTGCGAACGGCCTAGTCCCGCTCGGGTTCTTAAGATACAACTCTGAATAACAGATCATTTAATTGAGAGCCCGTCTATGTCACATACTCCTTCGCGCCTACAGACTCTAAAAATGTCGGCATCCAAGCTTAGTCTTGTCCTCGCCTGCACAGCGGCTCTGACCCTGTCTGCCTGTAACGGAAAAAATGCAACTGAACTGACAGAGGTCATCGAGACAACAATGAAACAAGATACGAAACATCAAACTGTGAAATCAACAAACCCCCTCCTCGCGGAATGGACGGGGCCATATGGCGGCACGCCAGCTTTTGACACGATGAAAGTCTCTGACCTAAAGGATGCGCTCGAAATTGGCATGGCGAAAAACCTTCAAGAGATTGACGCCATTACGGCCAATATGGACGGGCCGACGTTCGAAAACACAATTATTCCCCTCGAGAAATCAGGAGAAGATTTAAACCGAGTTTATAATTATTGGGGCATTTGGAGTTCAAACAAATCTTCGCCAGAGTTCCGCGCCGTCCAAGGCGAAATGGTACCAAAGCTTTCGGCCTTCTCATCAAAAATTACGCAAAATGACGCCCTGTTTCAGCGCGTAAAAGCAGTTTACGAAAGCGACGCCGTTAAATCTATGCGGCCAGATCAAAAACGTCTTGTTCAATTGATCTATAACGGCTTTGCCAGAAACGGCGCAACCTTGGACGCAAAAGACAAGGCGCGTTACGCGGCGATCAATGAACGCCTTGCAGGACTGCATACAAAGTTTGCCAATAACGTTCTTAACGATGAAGAAAATTACGTCACCTACCTCACCAAAGATCAACTCGGCGGTTTGTCAGATTCTTTCATCGCCTCCTCAAAGAGCGCGGCAACAGATCGCGGCAAGGACGGACAATACGCCATCACCAATACGCGCTCGTCTATGTCGCCTTTCTTGACTTATTCCACGGAACGCGACCTGCGCGAGACGGTCTGGACGAATTATTATAGTCGCGGCGATAATGGCGGCGAATTTGACAATAACAAAATCATTGCTGAAATCCTGCAACTTCGCGATGAACGTGTAGCGCTCCTTGGCTATGATAATTACGCGCAATGGCGCCTTGAAGACCGTATGGCGAAGAACCCTGAAAACGCGATTGAGCTGATGGAAGCCGTCTGGCCCGCAGCCCTTGGCCGCGTCAAAGAAGAAGTCGCGGACATGCAAGCCATGGCCGATGCGGAAGGCGCAGATATTAAAATTGCGCCGTGGGATTACCGTTTCTACGCCGAGAAAGTTCGGAAGGACAAATTCGACCTCGACTCGGATGAAGTGAAGCAATATTTGCAACTTGGTAAATTAACCGACGCCATGTTCTATGTTGCGGGCGAGCTGTTTAACTTTGACTTCAAACCTGTAGCCAAAGGGACTGTTCCTGTGTTCCATCCTGATGTGACCGTTTGGGAAGTGAATGATAAAACCAGCGGCGAATTTATTGGTCTTTGGTATTTGGATCCGTTTGCACGCACGGGCAAACGCTCTGGCGCATGGGCGACGACTTACCGCTCGCACACGACATTCGATGGTAAGAAATCCGTCTTGTCGTCTAATAATTCAAACTTTGTCAAAGGGGCCGAAGGCGAACCTGTGCTTATTTCGTGGGACGACGCGACGACATTCTTCCATGAATTTGGTCATGCCTTGCATTTCCTATCATCTAACGTGGCCTATCCAACGCTAAACGGCGGTGTGCGCGATTATACAGAGTTCCAGTCGCAACTCCTCGAGCGTTGGCTCTCGACAGACAAGGTCGTGAACACATATTTAGTACACTACAAAACGGGCGAGCCGATCCCTGCCGATTTGCGTCAAAAGATCAAAAACGCAGCGACCTTTAATCAAGGCTTTTCAACAACGGAATATCTTGCATCCGCTCTGGTTGATATGCGTTATCACACAGTGGACCCGACAGGGATTGACCCAGACGCATTTGAAAAGAAAACACTAAAAGAACTCGGCATGCCTGACGAGATTGTCATGCGTCACCGCTCCCCGCACTTTGGTCATATCTTCTCTGGCGAAGGCTACTCAGCAGGTTATTACGGATATATGTGGGCGGATGTTTTAACCTCTGATGCGTCGGAAGCGTTCAAAGAAGCCCCCGGCGGTTTCTATGATGAGGGCATGGCGAAGAAACTTGTCGACCACCTATTCGCACCGCGCAATGCTATTGATCCCGCAGACGCCTACCGTGCCTTCAGAGGCCGCGACGCTGACATCGCGCCGCTTATGCGTGACCGAGGTTTTCCTGTTCCTGAGTAAAGCGCAAAGAATAAATTATATGCCTCGCTCAGATTTAGGTCTGGGCGGGGTCTTTTTAAAACCAGCGTGAAAGCGCAGAGTTCGACGTAATATAATTAAAATCCGCTTTGGATAAGATATCAGGCGTATTGTTATTCAACACATTCATATCCAAGTGACAGCCACAATTACGGCATAAAAAATCAATCACAGCGGCTTTAACGTCCGCAACCTCATTTACAGATAATGTTTTTTGAGCATCCGCGTATAACGCTAAAACGTCTTCTCTAATTTTGATATATTCTGCATCATGATCCGCGTCATCACCCGCTGGTGTCGTCTTAAAATTTAATGCGCAGGCGGTTTCTAAGTCTGCAAGCTTGTCTTTGAAATCTTTCATTCGCAAGCCGCTACCAAAAACAGATGTAGTTTACAAATTGCAATTTTAAAACGTCTATTGAAAATCAATGATATTTGAATAGACAGAAGAGTCTAAACTTTCGCCTTTATCCGTACAGCCTGAAAAGCTCTCCACTTATGATCGCCTTAACCCTATTTGATTTACTCGGCGTTTTTGTGTTTGCCATTACAGGGGCTCTCGCGGCGAACCGTAATGATATGGATATTTTTGGACACATTGTCCTGGCCATGTTTCCCGCCATTGGGGGCGGAACCCTGCGAGACCTTATCCTAGACGCGCCTGTCTTTTGGCTGGCTTTCCCTGCCTATATTTGGGTTGCGGTTTTAGCGGCTATTATTATATATTTCTTCCCGCCAAAAATCGGGCGGCGTATGGCGTGGTTGGAATGGGGCGACGCGGTCGGCCTTGCACTGTTTTGTGTCATGGGCACGGCCAAGGCTTACGCGCTTACGGACAGTGTCACAATCAGCGTCACAATGGGCGTCGTTACAGCCTCCTTTGGCGGGGTTATTCGCGACGTGATTTGCAATGAAATTCCGCTTATCTTTCAAAAAGAGATTTACGCAACAGCCGCGCTTTTGGGCGGGCTAGTCTATTGCATCTCTATTGGATTGAATGCGCCCAACGTTGTGGCCCTAACACTTGGCGGCATTTGCGCCTTCATCCTACGCGGGTGTGCTCTGCATTTCGGATGGTCACTTCCGCAAAGAAAACCACGCCAGTAAGCCCGCCTAAAAACCCGCCTAGAAATTAGCCTCAAAAGATAAGCTGAAACCCGATTTTCGAAACGTCGCGCCTTGAAGGGTTTAACAATCTCTCCTATAAATTTTACAACTTAGATTCTTCTGGAGACATAATAATATGACGTCCAAATCCATAGCTGTACTTTTATCAGGAACTGCCCTTTCACTTAGCCTCGTCGCCTCAACAGGCGCATATGCAAAAGAAGGCATGTTCACACCCGATCAATTACCCGAAATTGCAAAAGATTTGAAAAAAACAGGCCTTAAACTTAATCCCAACCAACTCACGGATTTAACAAAATTCCCAATGGGTGCGGTGATTTCACTTGGTGGATGTACGGCGTCATTTGTTTCAAAAACGGGTCTGGTCGTAACCAATCATCATTGCGCGCGCGGCTCTGTTCAATTTAATTCTACGGAAGAAAACAACTATCTGGAAGACGGATTTCTAGCTGCCAGCTATTCAGATGAACTGCCTGCCGCCCCGGGCTCTCGCATTTATGTGACGAAGCAAGTAGACGACGTGACCGATAAAGTCCTCGCAAACCTCACGGACGGCATGTCTGGCGAAGAACGTTACGCAGCGATTGATAGCGCGCGAAAAACCCTTGTCGCCGCGTGTGAAGAGACGGCAGGGTATCGCTGCCAAGTTTCGTCATTTTACGGCGGCTTACAGTTTAAACTAATTAAGCGCCTAGAGATCAAAGATGTCCGCATTGCCTACTCCCCCGCGGACGCGGTGGGTAAATATGGCGGCGATATTGATAATTGGATGTGGCCGCGTCATACGGGTGATTTCGCATTTTACCGTGCCTATGTTGCACCCGACGGCGCGTCTGCAGAATTTAGCAAAGACAATGTTCCATACGAGCCTGACCATACTTTAAAAGTTTCAGCGGCTGGACTTGATGATGGCGACTTCGTCATGGTTGCAGGTTATCCGGGACGTACGTCCCGCTATGCCCGCCTTGCCGAAGTTAAAAACACATTTGAATGGCGCTATCCGACATTCCAAACGCTCTTAAAGGACTGGATTTCTACAATTGAGAAAACAGCCCCCGAGGGGAGTGACGCCCGTATCAAATACGAATCGCGCCTTGCGGGTCTCAATAATTATATGAAAAACTTAGGCGGCCAAATGGAAGGCGCACGACGCGTCGGTCTTGTAGAACGCAGAGCTGAGCGCGAAGCCGCATTGAACAGCTGGGTTAAATCGAACGCCCCTGACGCAGGATACTCTGAAGCAATTACCGCATTAGATGCGCTTACTGAGGAATCCGCTTTTGCGGATCGCCAATCCTATTGGTACGGTAATGCGACGCGCCCACAATTGCTCGGCGTGGCCCGTCGCCTATACCGCCTTGCAAAAGAAAAAGAAAAGCCGAATGCAGAGCGCGAGAGCGGTTATCAAGACCGTGATATGACGTTTTTCAAACAACGCTTTAACGCCATTGATCGCCGTTATTCAGCAGATGTTGATAAGGCCGAGTGGATGTTATTCCTAAAGGGGTATTTGGACCAACCCAAAGATCAACGAGTGGCGGCGCTCGATAATGCGCTTATGCTCTCGGACACAACGGATATGTCCGTTTTATCGACGCGACTTGATCGGTATTATTCGCAGACAAAATTAAACGACTCTAAGACACGTCTTAGCTTGATGAACGCCAGCGTCAGCGAATTAGAGGCGAGCCAAGACCCGTTCATGAAACTGGCTGTCGCTTTATACGAGACAGGCCGCGCGCAAGAAAAAGCCTCAAAAGATCGTTCAGGTCGGAACTATGTTCTAAAGCCTAAATATATGGAAGCCATCATTGCCTGGCAGAAATCCCAAAATTTCACGGCCTATCCTGATGCCAATTCAACTCTACGCGTCAGCTACGGCAATGTTCTTGGCGGCTCCCCTAAAGACGGCATGATTTACGAGCCGTTTACACGTCTTGAAGGGATTACCGAAAAAGACACAGGCATTGATCCATTCAATTCTCCGCAAGCGCAACTCGATAAAATCAACGCCAAAGATTACGGCCCTTACGTTTTGAAATCTCTTAAAACTGTGCCTGTAAACTTCTTGTCTGACCTCGATTCAACAGGCGGAAATTCAGGGTCTGCGACATTGAATGCCAAAGGTCAGCTGGTCGGTCTTTTGTTTGACGGTACGATTGAAAGCGTGAATTCAGATTGGGATTTTGATCCCAAGACCACGCGGTCTATTCACGTCGATAGTCGTTATATGTTGTGGGTCATGGAAAAAGTCGACGGCGCAAAGCACCTGATTGACGAGATGGATATTGTCCGTCGGTAACGCGTAAAATAGGTAAACCTACAAAAAACACTGTCATCCCGCACTCGATGCGGGATCCTTCGCGCAAGATCGGGGTGACAGTAGATGAGAAAATGTCAGAGGGTCTATAAGCCGGGCACGCAGCCACCGCGCGAAGCGAAGAAAGGCGGCGGAGTGCCGAGGTCGCAGATCTCGGATGGAACCAATATTCACAAAACGTACCCATGTATAAATTGTCAGAGGGTCTATAAGCCGGGTTCTGTACTCACTTACGCGAGCGACGATCATTCCTCTGGACGTGTTGTTACCAACACGCTCTAGCGACCGACCCGGACAGTAGCGATAAAGCGCGCTATAATACCGTCCCTATTTGGTCTTGCACCGGATGGGGTTTACCTTGCCATCGCGGTTACCCGAAATGCGGTGCGCTCTTACCGCACCCTTTCATCCTGACCTCCATATAGAAGGCGGTTTGCTTTCTGTGGCACTTTCCCTAAAGGCTTGCTTTACACAAACCTCCGCCGGACATTATCCGGCATCCTGCTCTATAGGTGCCCGGACTTTCCTCGAAACCGAAGTCCCGCGATCGCCCGACCCTCTGACGCCGCGCTTTTGGGCCAAAAAGGGGACGCAAGTCAAGACAAGATCAACTCGCCTATACGAGCCCCAAGCGCCGCCGCGCAAGATCTCTTCAATCATCTCGTCCATCTCTGGGGCCATATCGCGGTAAGTATATAAATCAACGTCAGACCCAACACGGCGCAGAGTTTGATCAAGCCCCTCATCGCCTGTCTCTAAATTTCGCGTGCGAATATTCGTGCACACAAGGTCGCCTTCTGTCTCTTGGGCGACATAGGGCAAGCTCGGCTTACGGTTTTGAATTGCAATAATCGCACCTGTGTCCGCGTTGAGCGTACACATATGGATGTGATTCATACCCTCAATCGTCAAAAGCACTTGCACGACGCGGTCGCCTGTCTCTCGGTCAATAAAGTCTGACAGAATTCGGCCGCCTTCATCCGCGCGCATACCCTGCTATCCATTTTCATGTGTGACTTTAATTAATTGCCGCTCATCTCAGCTGTACATGCAAAATGTCCAATATTCCACACCCAGAATTTGTCTTGGTTTTCTAGCCAAAGTCAAGATAGAGTGGTCTCTAAAAAGGGGAACCTCATGTTTCAATATCTCTCGCGTCTTGCGCTACCCATTGCCGTCATCGCCCTCTCCGCCTGTACGTCAGAAGATGTCTCGTCGCCTGAAATCATAAGCCAAGACGTGCTGAGTGATGTCACGATCTATCCCTCGACGATATTGACCATGGATGCAAATAGGCCAAATGCCAGCGCCGTAGCTGTGCGCAATGGCGGCATTACCGCTGTTGGAGATTTTAGGGATTTGAAAGATCAGCTTCAAGGCGCGACAATTGATACGCAGTTTGCGGATAAGGTCCTTATGCCTGGCCTGATTGACCCGCATGTCCATATGACCTTGGGCGCCATGATGTATGCCCTGCCCTTTGTTCCCCCTTGGGATATGCAGACACATGAGGGTACGATTAAAGGCCTGCCCGACAAGGCAAGTTTCCTAGCGCGCGTTAAAGAGCTCTCTGACGCCTCGCCCGAAGGCCCGCTTATTTTGTTTGGCTATCATAATTTGGTTCACGGAGATCTGACCCGCCAAGATCTTGACGGGATTGTCGACAATCGTCCGCTGTTTATTTGGCATTATTCAGGTCATGATTTTTATCTAAACTCTGCGGCGATCACGCTCTCTAAACTTACGCCTAATTTGGCCAATAAATATCACGGCGTTGACCTCGACGCAGACGGTGAATTAACAGGCCGTATTTACGAGGATGCAGGACTTGCCCTCTTCGCCACGATAGGGCCAATTCTTCTGGGGCCGCAAAATATTGCGCGCGGATTTAACGGGTTCGAGTCCTTGCTAAAACGTTCAGGTGTCACGACCGTTGCCGAACTGGGATACGGAATATTTGGCCGCGAAACAGAAGACGCTTATATGGACGCGTTTTATTCTAATGAGGATGCGTACCGTCTTTATCTCGTGCCAGAGCACCGCGCCTTTACCAAAGAGTTTGGAGCCGACGCGCCTGCAAAAATTAATGAATTTGTCAAAGATGAAAGCAAACGCCGCCGCGTCCTTCCGCAAGTCAAACTCTTTACCGATGCCGCTTTTTATTCCCAGACCATGAAACTCCAACCTCCCGGATATACGGGCGGGCAATCCAAAGGCACGGACGGGTTATGGGTTACGGAACCAGACGACCTAGCAGGTGTCATGTCGCCCTATTGGGAAGCGGGTCTGGATATCCATATCCACTCAAACGGCGACGAAGCGCAGAACTCGACGCTGAGCGCTTTTGCTAAGGTAAAAGAGACTAAGACTAAGGGCAGCCAACGCCTTGTCATTGAACATGCGGGACTATTAACGCCTGACCAGATTGCAAAGGCCGGTACGCTCGGCATAGGCCTCTCGGCGGCGAGCCACTATGTAAATTATATGGGCGGCCTTTACGAAGAGGCCATTGGTGAGCGCGTGCAATATATTACGCCTTTGCGCTCTGCCATTGAAGCCGGTATGAAAACGACACTCCATTCGGACGCGCCGCTCGCACCGCCCCAACCCCTTCGCGCCGCGAGTGTCCATGTCACGCGCATGACACGCGAAGGCACGGTCAGCACACCGTCTGAGCGCCTGACCAAAACCCAAGCCCTGCGCGCGGTCACACTCGACGCGGCGTGGTCACTTGGATTGGAAACAGAACTCGGGTCGATTGAAGCAGGAAAGAAGGCTGACTTTACCGTATTAAACGCCAATCCAATGAGTATGGACGCCGCCAAGTGGCCAGAGATTAAGGTCTCTGGCGTGTTGATTGACGGTGTGATTTACCCCGTTGACGAGTAGGCAAAAAAAATCCTCCGCGCAAAGGCGGAGGCAAGTTAGAGAGTTTGTATAAGTGCAATTTGCGTTGAGTAAATTTAAAGCCGCGCTTTAAAACACGTGCTCGAACTCACTTGCACTTAATTTGGTTAGGCCGCGCGTTTGTGCTCGCGCTTGTGTTTGCCTTCTTCAATCTCTTCAATGATCTTCGCGTTAAACGCGTCCAGATCATCTGGGGTGCGGCTGGTAATAATACCGTTCGCGACAACCACTTTTTCGTCTTTCCAATTCGCGCCTGCGTTGACGACATCGGTTTTAATCGACTTATAGGATGTAGCGTCTTTGCCTCGCAGAATATCCGCTTCTACGAGCATCCACGGGCCGTGGCAGATAGCAGCGATGACCTTACCGTGCTCGGAAAAATCACGGACGATTGAGACCGCTTTTTCACTTGTGCGTAATACATCTGGATTAATCACGCCGCCCGGCAGAATGAGCGCGTCGTAATCCTCGACCTTCACATCCTCGAATGTCATATCGGGTGTGATTTTTCGACTATCGCTTTCGCCTGCAGAAATCGGCTCGAGGTCAAATGAGGCCAAGTGCACATCTGCGCCGGCGGTCAGAACCGCGTCGCGGGGTGAAAACATTTCGTCTTCTTGAAACCCGTTTGTCGCAAGGATAAGGACTTTTGATTTGTTTAACTGTGTCATAGATTTTACTCCTAGTTTCGGATGAAACCGCGACGCGACCAAACTGCGGTCACGCTATTGAGTACGCGATGGGCGAAATTTTGTAGAACTTTCTCAAGAATACGTTTCTAGAAAAAATTCTTCGAAAGTTTCGCGCCGTCTTGCTATATCAATGGTTAAGCCCCACACTTCGTTCCAAGAAAAATAAAATAATTTCGACAAGAAAGGGAGGCTATGGATCAGACTGCGCTTGATAATTTCAGACTTGACCTCGGATCAAGTTCCGAATTTGCCTTAACGCTGATCCTCGGAATCATGATGTTTGCCGTCGCACTTGGTTTGCGACTAGAACACTTTAGATTTTTTAAAGAAAGGCCTCGTATTTATTTGGCGGGCGTATTTGCTCAAATTATTGGCCTACCGCTTTTGACCCTTGGTCTGTGCTATTTAATAAACCCCTATCCCAGTATTGCGCTGGGTATGATTTTAATCGCCTGTTGTCCTGGTGGGAATACCTCAAACTTATTAGCATTGTTTGGACGGGCCAATACCGCGCTCTCCGTCTCTCTTACGGCGACGAGTAGTCTTGCAGCGGCCTTCATTACACCCGTGTCAATTCTCTTTTGGTGTGCGCTCTACCCGCCCACACGGAATTTACTGACGGAAATTAATTTGGACGTGGTCGACTTCTTAAAACAGACTTTGATTATACTCGCCCTGCCCCTCATATTGGGTATGTTCATCGCGTGGCGCGCCCCCAACGTGTCCGCTAAGTTACAAAAACCGCTCAGCCTGCTCGCAGGCTTAGGGCTTAGCCTTATAATTATAGGGGCGTGTTTAAAGTATCTACCCATGTTCGTAGATATGGGCCCCGCCATTTTCGGCCTCGTCATAATGCACAATGCGCTTGCGTTTTTTATGGGCTACCTTGCGGGGAAGTTTACAGGCGCAGATACGGCCTCGCGCCGCGCTCTGACATTTGAAGTCGGCATTCAAAACTCTGGCCTTGGGATAGTAATCCTGTTGACCCAACTCGGCGGCATGGGCGGCGCAGGCGTGGTTGCGGGACTTTGGGGTCTCTGGCATATTATTGGCGGTTTGGCGCTTGTGGCGCTGTTTAGGTATAATGATCGAAAGGCAGGTCTTCATGTTTGATGTTAAAATTATAAATGGCCGTGTATTTGATGGTAGTGGTTCTGAAGCCATTGAAACGAACATCGCGATCAAAGACGGGATCATCGTCGAAATAGGTCACTGCGCTGGTAAAGCGTCACAAATCATTGATGCGAAAGATGCAATCATCACCCCCGGTTTTATTGACCTGCATACGCATTATGATGGCCAAGTCAGCTGGGACGAAGAAC
>ENA-ORXM01000172-ORXM01000172.1-marine-metagenome-genome-assembly--contig:-NODE-172-length-128969-cov-66.303308_pt1 | contig 128969 bp, 78 predicted proteins | sample MGYA00237867_ERZ511480 | MGnify/ENA primary metagenome ERZ511480 (study PRJEB26309, sample SAMN06266103) | marine metagenome | isolation source: Algal blade | place: United Kingdom:Sidmouth, United...
GGCGACACTGATGATCAGTTTGACGGTAACGGTACAGACGATGAGGATGATCATGATCCAGCCTTAGTTCCAGTGATTGATGTAGCGCTTGTTAAGACAACGTCAGCGACAGGTCCGTTCAGATATGAGGAGAGTATTACTTTCGATATAGAAGTATTTAATCAAGGTGCATTAGATCTTTATAATGTAAAAGTGAATGACTTCATCCCATGTGGATATAAATATTTGCCGAGTAACAATGGTACGTGGACATTTAATCCAATTACTGAAGTTGCAACAGCGGTTATTGCGGGTCCAATTGTAGGTCAGACAAGTCAGACTGTAAGTATCACATTAGAGATATCACCATGCAGTAGTCCTGGAGCATATACTAATGTTGCTGAGATAGAGAGTATAGAAGATGAAGACGGTACGGATGTAACAGACTTCGATATAGATAGTCAAGGCGATAACGACCCGACTAATGATAGTACAGAGGATAATACTAATGATAATACTAATGGTGACGAAGATGACAACGATCCAGAAAGCATAGAGGTATTTGATTTAGCATTGATCAAAGAATTAGTGACTGAACCAATGTATACGGAGGGAGATACTATTGAGTTTGTAGTGTCAGTCGTTAATCAAGGAACGATAACAGCAGCGAACATCCAGGTAGCAGATCACTTACCGATCGGTTACAGTTATGACGTGTCCTTAAACCCAGGTTGGGATGATGCAGCAGCACCAAGCTACTACTACACGATACCTGGTACTTTAGCTACTAATGATACAGTGAGAGTATCATTCTATGCAGTCGTAGAATTTGTAGAGCAACTACAAGAGAATTATACTAATTATGCTGAGATCAGTGGAGCAACAGATAGTAATGGTAATGCAGTAGTTGATGCAGATAGTGATCCTGACGGAAATCCTGATAATGACGGTATGGCAGTAGACAACCAATTCAACGATAGAGGAGATGAAGATGATCATGATCCAGAGAGTATTGATTTGACAAGTGAGTTCATTCCATCATGTAGTAGCGATTGTGAGATACAATGTATTGGTCAGTTGAATGTCAGCTTGAGTGATTCTTGTACTGCAGTTATAACACCAGCGATGGGCGGAGTAGGAATAGATCCAGCATGTAACGATTTTTACTTGACACCTGATGGATCAGGATTGATGATATATGATGAGTATGGTACTGAGATACCTGATAACACTGTGGGCATCGAGCACATAGGTCAGAATATTACTTACCAGATTACTGAGCCTACATGTGGTAATAAGTGCTGGGGTAATATATTAGTGGAGTACAAGTTACCACCACAGATAGAATGTCCAGAAGACTTGACATTGACATGTGCAGGAGCGGATGCCTTAGGCTTACCGAGAGCGACAGGAGGCTGTTTAGGATTGACATTTGATGTAAGATTGATAGATGAAGTTACGCAGAGGTTAGACTGTGATCCAGACTTCACACAGATGATTACAAGAACGTATAGAGCGGAAGATGAGTTAGGCAACTTTATAGAGTGTAGCCATGATATCTTAGTACAGAGAGTAGATCTAACACAAGTGATCTTCCCTGACAATGCGATTATATCATGTGCAGATACAGCATTCCAGTTTTTACCTAATGGAGCACCAGTACCATTTATATCATCAGCGTTCCCGACAGGCTCAGGATCAGCAGGTGTGCCGATAGTGTGTGATCCAGGATTGACAAGTGGCTTGACATGTCCTACGGCTATGACAGGTTCAGGAAGTTTTGCAGCGCCATTGATTCCGATCGGAGGAGCGACGATGTTAGACAGTTTAGGCAATATTGTTCTTGTACAGGGTGATGCTAATCAGTTATGTAACTCTGCGATAGTCTATACAGACGTAGAGATACCAAGCACAGGCTGTAAAAGAAAGTTCTTAAGAACATTCGAAGTTAGAGAATGGTGGTGTAGTGGAGAGAATACTGTAGGCGATATCCAGCAAATCGAAGTGATCGATGATGTAGCACCAGAGATTACATGTCCGTTAGACTTTACAGTGACGACAGATGACGACTGTGCAGGTTCAGTGGCCTTACCAGCGATCGACGCGACAGATAACTGTGGTAACAATGGAGTTATAGTATCAGTAGATTATCCATTAGGCTTCTTGAATTCTAACGGAGGAGATGCAGTCTTAGAAGTAGGTAATAACCAGATTAGATATATTGTAGCAGATTCTTGTTATAATGACACGACATGTATGATCAATGTGTTAGTGCAAGATAGGACAGAGCCAGTAGCAATATGTGAGTCATTCACAGTTGTGAGCATCAGTCAGAGTGGCAATACATTCTTGTTAGCAGAATCATTAGATGATGGCTCATGGGATGAGTGTGGATTAGACAGATTCGAAGTAGCGAGAATGGATAGCAGTTGTGTAGCTCAGGATACATTATTTGACGATAGGGTAGCGTTCTGTTGCTCAGATGCAGGTAATGAAGTGATGGTGATATTCAGAGCGATCGATAAGGGAGGTAACCAGAATGATTGTATGGTCAGAGTAGAAGTACAAGACAAGCAAGTACCACTGGTAACTTGTCCACCTAACGATACGATAGATTGTAGAGTACCATATGACTTGAATAACTTGACAGCAACTTTTGGCGGACCTAATCTCACAGATAATTGTCCGAGTACACAGAATATTGTAGAAGATATTACGGCTGATATTAATCAGTGTGGAATCGGAACGATCTTCAGAAAGCTGAATCTATTAGATACAGATAACGTAACGATACTTAGACAATGTGTACAGACGATTACGATTACTAATGATACACCATTTGTATTGTCTAATATCCAGTGGCCATTAGATATAGATACGACGGGAGCATGTATGATTACAGATCTAAGACCGGAGGATTTACCAGCACCGTTTGGCTATCCGACATTCTTAGGAGGTGACGATGCATGTAGTCTTTTAGGGTATGATTACGAAGACAAAGTATTCGAAGCGACGATAGGATCAGGTGAGTGTGCATACATAGAGAGAACATGGACGGTGATTAACTGGTGTGATCAGAGTACAGGCAGCTTTACTCAATTCACAGATCCTAACGGACCACAGAAGATCACATTGACTAATAATGTTGCACCAGTGATAGCAACGCAAGGACCAGTAGTAATCGAGTCTGGTAATGTAGATTGCGAAAGTGGTACAATATCGATTACGAGAACAGCGACAGATGATTGTCCTAATGCACTCGACTGGAGTTATGTGATCAGAGATGATAACGGACTGACAGTAGGCACAGGTAACACTGCGACATTGACAGATACATTGACAGCAGGAAACTATACAATAACATGGAGAGTAAATGACTTCTGCGGCAATTTCGATGTAGATGTACAGGACTTAGATGTCATCAATACGAAGACACCGACACCAGTCTGTATCAATGGCTTAAGTGGTCAAGTAGTCGCATGGGATTCTAACGGAGATGGTATGATAGATGCCAATAGTTTTGACCTATGGGCAGTAGACATCGATGGAGGAAGTTTCCACACATGTGATAATGATATTGTACTCAGTCTATCACCAGATACAACTATAACAAGTATAAGATATACATGTGATAGCTTAGGTATCAGAGCAGTAAGGTTATATGTAACAGATGTAGTGACAGGTATGCAGGATTACTGTAGTACATTCATCGACATCCAGCCTAATAATAACTGTACAGGCTTAGGTATGTTAGTATCAGTAGAAGGAGAAGTATATACAGAAGATATCGAGAAGGTAGAAGAAGTCGAAGTAGAATTAGGCATAGAAGGAATCATGGACGTAACAGAAGATGATGGCATCTATTCATTTGCTAATATGCCGATGGGTGGTAGTTATAATATCGAGCCAAGTAAGGATATAGATTACCTTAATGGAGTAAGTACATTTGATATCATACATATCCAGCGACACATCTTAGGTGCTAAGAAATTAGACAGTGAGTACAAGATGATTGCGGCGGATGTTGATAACAGCGAGGATATCACAGCGATTGACTTGATCGAGTTGAGGAAGTTAATCTTAGGTATCTATGACGAGTTACCAAATAATGCAAGTTGGAGATTTGTAGACTCAGAGCATACATTCTTAGATCCTACTAATCCATGGGCGGGAGACTTCCCAGAGACGTATGTGATCAATAGGTTAGACACAGATATGGATATCGATTTCATAGGTGTGAAAGTGGGAGATGTTAATGGAAGTGTGATTGCTAATGCACAGAGCCAAGGTGTAGAGAAGAGATCAGAAAGAGGCGCATTAGTGTTCAATGTAGAGCAGGATAAATCTATGAATGGAGACATCCACAAAGCACTTATAACATCAGCTAATTACAATGCAGTATCAGGCTGGCAAGGTACGATAGAATTCGATGCAGAAAATGTAGAGATACTAGATATCATAGGAAAGAGTATTAAGTTGAATAAAGACAACTACAATGCAACACAAAAAGGAGAAGGTTGGGTAACGATCAGTTATCACAGCAATACACCTCAGAGTGTGACATCAGAAGAAGTCTTATATGAGATCGTATACAGATCTAAGGAAGCAGAAGCTATCTCCGAATTATTCACGATGTCATCGAGAATAACGAGACAAGAAGCTTACTTAGGAAATGATGATATCGTAGATGTGAGATTCAGTAATGAGTATAATGAGCAGACAGAGATACTTGCAGTGAGTCCGAATCCATGGATAGACAATGCAACTGTAGAGTTCTACATACCGCAAGATGGAAATGGAAGATGGGAGTTCTACGATGTGAATGGAAGAATACTTCACACGATGAAGGATATTTATAAGGCAGGATACAACTCTATGGTCATTAAAAGATCAGATATCCAAGCTTCAGGAATTGTGTATGCTAAATTGATCACAGATACACATACGACAGAGTACAAGATGATGCTGGTTGATTAATTGTAATCAATACATCCAGCACGAATAACATGTAATTCGTTAGCACTAAATATTTCATAAGAGCTCTCAGTAATGAGGGCTCTTTTTTATGTGTGCCATGGATGCTATATACCTATAGGGTTAAAGTTCCGAATGCGCCTAATTGAAAGGAAGCATTAGCTGATCGCAAGGGTGTCCATTGTGAAGTGGAATCTGAAGGAAGCGTAAAGTAAAACATTAGACGTGACGAACAGAAACATGATATAAGGCCTACCGTCCGGATGATTGAGCATTAGATCAAGAAGTCCAAAAGTCATACGCAAGGACGGGTGGAAAATCATGCACGTTGATGAGGAGGGTACAAATTAGCTTAGCATGGGAGATCTCAGATCTGAGAGAATCAGAGAAGTCAGCAGAAGCCATAATAACATAGCTACGAGCTTGGCGAGAAAAAAAAGAAACCAAGAAGTCTCATGAATAGGTGATAAGAAACTATTACAGTTGATCGGAAGATTCCTAAGGATTGGGATACTGGAAGGCGATCTTGCGCAACAACCGCATGCAAGGTACGCCACAAGACAGCCCATTATCACCTTTGCTGTCTTATATAGTTTTGGACGAACTGGACGAAGAGCTAGAACGAAGAGGACTACGCTATGTCTGCTACGCTGATGACATGATAATATTTGTCAAGAGTCAGAAGTCAGCGGAACGAGTGATGCGTACAGTGAGACGATTTATCGAGGAAATATTAAAACTCAAAGTTAACAGAGACAAGAGTGGAATACGTCGCCCCGAAGAATTGAATTTTTTAGGACACAAGATACTTCGAGATGGAACGCTGCGACTAAGTGAGTCAAGTGAGACCAGACTGAGGTATAAGTTAAGACAGAAGACATGTCGAAGTCGGGGGATAAGTTTAGAACAATTGATCAGAGAACTAAACCCGATACTACGCGGGTGGCTCAACTATTTTCGGTGGGCAAAGATGAAAAGCAAACTGAAAAAGTTGATGTCATGGTTGCGCAGACGCATCAGATGTTTTAGATTGAAACAATGCAAGCGATAGGAATAGTAAGATTCTAAAAAAAGACTTGGGGTTCCAGAGTGGCGCAGTTGGTTATTAGGATTGTCCTCGAAAGGATGGCATAATAAATCATTAACACCACAAAGTCACGAGGCGATGGATCTTAAGTGGTTTGCAGAGATTGGCTTGTATGATATGTATTCTCATTATTGTTCAGCATTAATAAAACCGCCCAGTACGTAAGGCGTACGCTGGGTGGTGTGAGAGGACTAAATGACCAATGAAATATCATTGCTCGTTTCTCCCACTCGATTTATTATCTGATTTCATTATTAAGAATACACCTATAACACATATAAAATCCTGAATATGTTAATATTTACATATTAGTATATTTAATAATATGTTTTCCATATGTTTGACCTCTGAACGAATATAGTTACACTTTTATATCTGAAAATTACATTCTAAGTCTGACCCAAAAGGACAAAGAATACACCACCACCTGAGTTGATTTGCGATAAGCAAAATGATATTATAGTGCTTTAACCGATTTTTTAAAATAAACTAAGTTTATAAATCCCAATTTATGAACAAAACCCGATTTACAACGCTGAAGGCGAATGTGCTTTCCGTAACTAGAGCTGATGTTACCCCATCATTAATGTCTATATATATTAGATATTCGACGATGTTGCTCTTCTGTTTCATGACTGTGACTACCGTCTACAGTCAGTCCTGTTCCCTACATTGTGTAGGTCATGTTAATATTAGTCTTGGTACCAATTGTGAGGCTACTGTTACACCCGCTATGCTTATTAATACGACATCTACTGCTTGTCTAGGAGGCAATTTTGTAGTTTCTATAGAAGATAGCAATGGTGTGATTATGACAAGTCCAGATGTAAATCTGACACATGTCGGTATGACTCTTTCTGCACATGTTACAGATACTAACTCTAACAATTCTTGTTGGGGAACTATATTAGTAGAATACAAATTAGCTCCTAATATTCAGTGTCCAGAAAATGATACAGTTTCATGTGGAGCATTAGATGTGCTTGGGTTACCAAGTGCTACTGCCCAGTGTGGTGGAGGAACATTTGATGTTTTTCTTTTAGATGAAATAAGAGTACCATTAGATTGTGACCCCGATTATAGTTCTCGTATAACAAGGACTTATCGTTCTGAGAATTCTTTTGGAAACACAGCTGAATGTACACATACCATACTATTAGAAAGAATAGATTTTGATGGGATTATTTTTCCATCTGATGCTTGCATAGCTTGTGACGATCCTAATTATACTTTTGTAGATGGTATTCCGATACCATATATCTCAGGTGTAATTCCTACAGGATCCGGAGCTGCTGGTGTACCGATTATATGTATGCCGAGTACTGGTTCAGGTTCTATGGGTACACCTAATAATATAGGATTTGCATTTGCTGTTTGTGGCTCTGGCTCTTCTGGTGTTCCTCTGATTCCGATTAGTGGAGCTACTATTGCGACTGTGGATTGGCCAGAATTGGTTCCTTCTTCATTAGGTCAAGTATGTAACTCTGTGGTATTATATGAAGACTTCCCAGTTTCTAATAATCCGTGTAAGAGAAGTATCATGAGACGATTCGAAGTAAGAGAGTGGTTCTGTGGTGGAGATTCTTCTCGATTCGGTACACAGATGATAGAAGTCAAAGATACAACAGCCCCTACATTCACATGTCCTGAAGACTTCACAGTAAGTTCTGACGAAGATTGTCAGATGCTTGTAGACTTTCCACCTGTGACACCTACAGATGGATGTGGCAATGGAATTATAGTACAAATAGATCCTAACGGTTCGCCTATAGTCAATGGAAATGGTGGCCAAGGAATGCTAATGACTGGTATCAATCAAGTCCGATATATAGTAAGTGATAGCTGTTATAACAGCAGCAGTTGTATGCTTAATGTAACGGTACAGGATCAAGTAGAACCAGTTGCCATATGTGAGTCTAATACAACCGTTGCATTGTCTTCGACAGGAAATACTTTCTTAAGAGCGAACTCATTAGATGACGGCTCATGGGATGGTTGTGGCATTGATAGATTCGAGGTAAGAAGAATGACAACGGATTGTAATCAAGATGATCTCATGTTTGGGAATCAGGTAGAATTCTGTTGTACAGATGCTGGAGTAGAAGTTATGGTTGTATTCAGAGTTTACGATACAAGTGGTAATACGAATGATTGTATGGTCAGAGTAGATGTACAAGATAAGCTACCATCGACATTAGAGTGTCCACTAAATTTAAATATAGATTGTAGAGATCCTTATGATCCTAATAATTTGGCTGCGACCTTTGGAGAAGCTAAGCTTATCGGAGATTGCTCAGCAACTAATTTGTTAACAGAATTGACGCCTAATAATCAAGTTAATGCTTGTGGGATAGGGACGATTACGAGGACATTTAATTTGTTAGATGATGATGAGACTACTGTCCTATCTTCTTGTATCCAATTAATTACGATTACAGATAGTGCACCATTTGATATATCTATGATACAATGGCCTTTGGACTACAGTGTCAGTGCAGGAGTATGTACAAGTAATGAGGTAGATCCAGAAGATCTCGATCCTGCATTTAGTTTTCCTTCATTTGCAGGTGGAGATGACCAGTGTAGCATGTTAGCATTTAACCATGAGGATACTCTGAGGACAATTAGTGGAGCAGGACAATGTTTTAGAATAGAAAGAACCTGGACAGTCATTAATTGGTGTGAGAACTCTACGGGTACATTTACAAGATATACAGATCCTAACGGACCTCAGATAATAAATGTAAGCAATAACGTCATGCCTACAACTGACGCTCCAGATCCTATCGTTGCTGAATCTCAAAATGTAGATTGTGTCAGCGGAATTATAGAGTTTACCAGGACTGGTACAGCAGAATGTGGGCCTTTAGATTGGTCTTATGTAGTGAGAGATTTAGGTGGTATTGCTATAGTTTCTGGGAGTTCTAACGTATTCAGCGAAGTATTAGTAGCGGCCAGTTATACCATAGAATGGACTATATCAGATCAGTGTAATAATACCTTAGTTCAGAATCAGCCATTGAGTGTGGTGAATACTAAGGCACCTACACCAGTCTGTATTAATAATATGACAGTAGAATTAGACACACCGATAGACACAGATGGCGATGGTGTGAATGATCAGGAAATAAAAGAATTATGGGCATCAGACTTTGACGGAGGAAGTTATCATACTTGTAATAATCCGATAACAGTAAGTATATCTCCAGACCCTACAGACACTAATATCACATTTACCTGTGATAGTATTGGAATGCGAACGGTAAGACTATACGTTACAGATAATATAACAATGGCACAAGATTACTGTAGCCTTAATGTGACTATAACTGATGGTGGGATGTGTGGTGATAACTTACGTGTCATTGTAGAAGGAACCATATATACAGAAACGCTGGAGGAGGTAGAGAATGTAGAGGTAGACCTCGTGAATGGTGATCTAAGTGATATGACAGATAATGATGGTAACTATGCATTCGGCGATATGCCTATGGGTGGAAGCTACATGGTAGAACCTACTAAGGATATCGAATACCTTAATGGCGTAAGTACATTAGACATCATACATATACAGAGACATATAATCGGTGCTCAGAAGCTCGATAGTCCATATAAGATTATAGCGGCAGATGCTGATAATAGTGAGACAGTGACGGCATTAGATCTAATAGAGTTAAGAAAACTGATACTCGGAGCTTATGATGAGCTGCCGCAGAATACATCTTGGAGATTTGTAGATGTAGAGCAGCAGTTTTTAGATCAGAATAATCCTTGGGCTCAGGAAATAGCAGAATCTTATATCATACATGACTTACAGTCCGATATGGATATAGACTTCATAGGTGTCAAAGTAGGGGATGTGAATGGAAGTGTTATTGCTAATGCTAACTCTACAATCATAGATAACAGAAGTAGTAGATGGCCCCTATCATTTGCTGTGGCAGATGATCGCATAGAAGCAGGCGACATACATCGACTTGCAATAACAAGTAGCAGTTATGAGCGAGTAACTGGATGGCAGTATACGCTTAATTTTGACCCTATAAAGATAGAGGTATTGTCTGTAGAATCAGGTAGCATTCTAATTGATGATTCTCATTATAATCTTAATCTACAAGAGTATGGATTATTACCTATTAGTTACAATACGGAATCTGGATCTGATATGTCGGAAGATGATATTTTATTTGAGTTAGTTGTAAAAGCTAAGCAAGATGTAAGATCTGGAGATTTATTCACGATCAGCTCAGATGTCACTTCTGCAGAAGCATATAGAGGCCTTTCGGAAATAGTGAATGTACAACTGGAATCAAGACAAAAGAATGCATTAGAAATAATATCAGCACAGCCTAATCCATGGAAACAATTCACTGATATAGATTTTGTGATGGCAGAAGAGGGTATTGCAAGATGGGAAGTCTATGATGTCAGTGGACAGCTTGTATATAAATATAATGATACTTACACAGCAGGACCACAAACGATTAGAATAGAAAGGAAGGACATATCAGCAACAGGTATATTATACCTCAAGCTGATTACTGAGCAAGGCTCAGTAGACTACAAGTTAGTCAGCATAGAATAGGGATATTCGTTAGCACTATTATATTTGTATAGGAGGTCAGTTGTAGTTTTCTGACCTCCTTTTTTTATGTGGTTTTTAATGCCACTTCTTATCTTTTCTAATTGAGTGAATGCCCTACTGGATCTAAATATTGGAACAATTTAATTATTGACATAAATTTATTTATCTCAAGTACAATTGGCGTAACAGGTAATGCTTATTTAGGAGGTACAGAGGATATGTCTGATGGATGTAGAGGCTTTATTCTAACTATAGAGAATACTAATATTGATTTTGTAAGTTTGACAAGAGAGGAGGGACGAAGTTGTAGCTTTACGAAAAAAGATTGTCATGCACCGTTTGATTCAGATGAAGAGATTGAGAGTCGAAGTATCACAGAGTATGAAGAGGTTAAAATTATGCTATATGATCTATCAGGTAGATTGATTTATAAGTCAACTGATTATATTAGTGGAACCAGTTTGAATCAAGAAATTAATTTGATAGAGAGTATTCCAAGTAATCTATATGTAGTAAAAATTAATTCTAATAACGGATATAGATCGGAGTTAATCTTTAAAAATTAAGTTTAAATAAATGCTTAAACCATTATGTATAATATTATTATGTCACTTAATTGGCCATAAAGCGATTATTGCTCAGCTCCCTTATGTCGAGATAGAAGAAATTCTAACTTTCAGAGAAAGTCTTTATAATAGTAATTCAATATTTCGTGAGGAATCATGCAGTTTGCTTGAATATGATATCAATTCAAATTCAAGTAAGGAATTAATACCTGAGATAGGTGAGTTCACTAGTTGTGGATATCAAAATAACCACTACGACTTAGATACAATTATATATTTTGATTCGGTAGATGGTAGATTCAATAACGATCCATCTCAAAGTGGTAACGGGATATTAAAAGCATATAACTTTAATACAGATAGTGTCACAGATATTTTAATAGACAATAGTTATGACTATAGTAATGTAATCGGACAAGGGAAATATATCCTATATGTTAAAGCATTAAGAAATGAGAATACTCAAGAGGTCCTGTCTGAATACAAATGGTATGTTTACAATACGGAAGCTGAGTCAGAAAGCGAATTTGAATATGATGGTACACCATTATTCATAAGGGATGGTTTAGTTTTCTATAGAAGGTCTAATGTTCTTAGATTAGCTAATCTTAATAATGGTAGTCAGCGATCATTGGGTCGATTTGTACAATTGAAAAGTAATTTGAATTTTACAAATAAGTATGTGGTATGGTCTGATGAGGATGAGTTCTTTGTTTTTAGTCTCGATAACGAAAGCATCAAGAGAATTTCTATTCCTGATGCTAATTTGTTATCCACGGAACATGATAATCGGCATTACATATGGGAAGACAGCTTAGCATATATAATAAGCTATAATACTCCTGATTTAGACTTTACAGAAAGTACACTGTATTCTTATGATATTGTAAATGATACAACAATCACACTGATAGAAGAAGAAGATCTTGAGATTGATTATAATACTATAGGTAATGGTCGATTTGTGGCTTACACGGTGAGAGATCAGGCTATTGATTCTTCGGGAAGAAGACTACGTAAGTTGTATCTCAAGGATATGATAGGTGATACTTCTTATTTTCTTATGGAAGGATTTCTGTATCTACGTAGATTTGGACTTGGAGGTAAGTTTGCTATGACAGAAGACTATTTATTTGCGCAGGGTGGTTTCTTTACACCTATCCGAAGATATGATCTTAAGATGATAGGTGACTTAGTTAGTTCAGTCGATATAGATAAGGAAGAATATTTGCTATATCCTAATCCTGTTACTGATCATGTATCTTTAAGGTCAGACAATGAGGCTGTTTCTCTTGTTGCTGTATATGATATACATGGTCAGGTTGTTATGTCTTCGACTTCTATGGAATCATTGGATGTTAGTCAGTTGATTCCTGGGACTTATATATTTAAGCTGCAAGTTGATGATACTGTTGTAACTCAAAAAATAATAAAGATTTATTAGTAAGTAATAGTTAGCATAAACTTAGAGAATAGAGTCTCTCCCTCACTACAAAAATGCATAATGCTATTTACATAAGATTTCATGGTGCCTCTTTTTTTCTCCTGATCAAGATATATCTAACACAAGAGGAAAAACTTTAATCCGTTATCTACATCATAATGGTTATGTTTCCATGTTCGCAAGTATATTAATGACCAATAGTTTCATTGATTAAACTAAATATGTCTAAAATCTTATTTTTTCACCCTTCCTAATTTGTAAATCAACACATTGGAGTAATTTTGCCTCACATTTAAAAAATCGGACATTGTAAGCTATCCATAATATTCTGGGTTAAACTATAGTTAAATCAGAATGTACTGGAATGGTATAATTGCAATACGCCTTTAATAAGTATAATTTGTCCAATAAATAATTAAATACATGTCTAATAAATTAATCGTATCCATTATCAGCCTTTGTTTCTTTGCATTATCTATGTCAGCTCAGAGAACGGCTATCGTAGATGTTTCTGCAGTACTCGAAAATCTTCCAGCTTATGCGACTGCTAAGGCAGAAGTCGACAAGACATCAGCAAAATGGAGACAAGATATTTCTATGGAATATGATAAGATCAAAAGTATGTATAATAAGTATCAGGCAGAGATGGTCTTATTGAGTGAAGAGGTGAAAATCGAAAGAGAGGATGAGATCATGGAAAAGGAGAAGTCAGTCAGAGAATTACAGAAAAGAAGATTTGGTCCAGAAGGTGATCTATTCAGAAAGAGACAAGAATTAGTGAGTCCGATACAAGATGAAGTATTTAAAGCAATAGAAGATTATGCTAAGATAAAAGGTTACGATCTGATATTTGATAAAGCCGGTGCCGCAGGACTCTTATATGCTAATGAAGAATACGATAAGACAGACGAGATCAAAAGAGAATTAGGCATTAGAAAGTAAATCAACGACTTAGAAAAATAAGAACCCGATGAAAAAATATATCACCCTCGCAATCATAGCTACTTTACTATTAGGATTCCAGTCTGTCAATGCACAGAAATTTGGATACGTAGATACTCAGAACTTACTGATGGGAATGTCAGAAGTCAAAGAAGCGAATTCTAATATCGAGACTTTCACAACGCAACTACAGAAGAAAGGTCAGGATATGATTAAAGCCTTACAGACTAAATATCAAGATCTCGAACGTAAGCAACAGCAAGGTGCTATCTCTCCTATAGAACTGGAGACGGAGGCACAAAAGCTGAAAGCTGAAGAGACGACGATAATGAAATTCGAGCAAGAAAGCCAGCAGAAAATCCAGAAGAAAAGAGAAGATCTTCTCATGCCATTACGTAATAAGATACAGACTGCAATAAGCGATGTCGCAAATGAGAATGGTTATGCTTACATATTCGACTTGAGCACAGGATTTGTTCTATATGCAGATAAGGGGACCGATGTAGGAGAACTTGTCAAAGCGAAATTGGCTCTATAGTCAAACTTATACATTAGCCAACAATACATAAAATTTGATACTGTTATGCGTTTAATATTTCTATTATTATTTGGTTTTATTTCTTTCTCAGCATCTCATGGTCAGCAGATGATACAGGAGAAAGCGCAAGAGTATGTCGACGCATTTATTAAGAGTGAATTCGCAAAGGTGGCTTCCCTAACTCATCCAGAGCTTGTCGCTAAGAATGGTGGTGAAGATTACGTCATTAGCGATCTTAAAGCAGAGAGAATATCCAGCTCTGCGGAAGGCTTACTATATAATTCTGGCTCAGTATCGGAACCAGCCAAGATCATCCAGCACGAGGGAGAGATCCAAGCTGTAGTACCTGTAGAATATATACTACAATTAGTAGATACAGAATATAAGAATAGCTCATACCTCTTAGCGGTATCAAAAGATGAAGGCAGAACTTATACTTTTGTCAATTTGATGCAATTTGATGGTGGAAGTTTGAGAGAATTCATAAGTAATGTCAGCCCTGACATTATTATCCCAGAAGGCGGAGATTTTGTGGAAATCAGTAAGTAGTTTCTTGTTTATCTTCTGAATTGCTACAGATAGAGATCTAAGATCTATATTGATCAAAATAAGAATGGCTTACCTTTAAGCATCTACCCTATTATTATGATGTTTAAAAAACTAATCCACTTATCCATTACAATTTTATTTATCGTTTTTGCTGCGGTACAATATAATGATCCTGACGGATGGCGTTGGATCTTGTTATATCTTGCAGTAGCCATATTACCAATAATTAGAATTAGAAAAGTATCCGCAAGATCTATTACCATCGGACTATCTATAGCCTTATTATTAGCACATATATAATGCTTATCAGCTAACTGAGTGGATAAGTGCTGGTCGACCAGCATTTATAGATTATGAGCCGACTACCATCCATGAGGTAGAAGGCATCAGAGAATATCTGGGAATAAGTATGGCTGCAGTTACAGTGTGGCTCTATTTGATAATAGAACTCATGTTTCCATTTAGCAAGTCAAAGTCAAAAGTATAACTACATCGGTAAGTTAAATTAGAATTCTTTGATAGAACAGCTTAGTTTTAGGTTAACTGAGTTTTAGAATTTTCAAAGTTAAGCAGAAGATAAATATGAGGACAACTAGATGAGTTGCCCTCAAATTTCTTAAATCTTGCCTTTCACTTATAATAACACCCAAAACTCCAAAAACGCTGTATCTTCAAATTAAATAGTCAGATTTTATTCACTGATTACTTCATGTTATATAATATATTATCAATTAATTCGTAAGTCGTGATTGTGAAAACTCAACTTAAAATTTTATTTTATTTATTCATTATTCTTGCAGGATTTGCTGTGATGAATTTGTTAGTAGAATTTGATTATCTAAGTCGTAAGACAGAGGAACCAGTATGGGAATTGGCGTGGTCAGATGACTTCGATGAGAGTGGCGTTCCTAATGATGAGCTGTGGGAATATAGCTTAGGCGATGGTTGTCCAAATCTTTGCGGATGGGGAAATAACGAACTGCAAACTTATACCAGCAATCAAGAAAATATAAGAATCGAAAATGGAAGACTGATTATCCAAATACAAAGTGACACTTCTCTAGAGAATAAATACACCTCAGCTAAGCTCATGAGTCTAAATAATAAGGGCATCAAATACGGAAAGATAGAAGTCAGCGCTATTAATCCTTCAGGCAATGGTACATGGCCAGCTATATGGATGTTACCTACTGAAAAAGTGTACGGTGGGTGGCCTAAGAGTGGTGAGATAGATATCATGGAACACGTAGGCTATAGCCCTGATTCTATTATCGGAACAGTGCATACAGAATCATACAATCATATAAATGATACACAGAAAAGTGGATCTGTAGTTCTACCAGATAACGAATCTAAATTCCATAAGTACGAGATACAATGGACACCAGAGAAGATAGATTTCTTAGTGGATGATAAATCTTACTTTACATTCGTTAATGAAAATAAGACATCGGACGAGTGGCCTTATGATCAAGAATTTCGACTTATACTTAATCTTGCTGTAGGAGGTAACTGGGGAGGAAAACATGGCGTGGACGATAAGATAGTAGGGGAGCAATTTGTCATTGACTATGTTAGAGTCTATGAAGACAAATCTCCGAAGCGACTTTTTTAATGCATTTTATATCTCGGGGATATTCAGAAGTAAGAAGTTATAAACCCATGGGGATTACAATATTATAGCCCTGCAAGAATTGCAGGGATAAGGATATAAAGTTTGAGGGGATTTGGCAGGACAGAGTGGTGGTGCTAACCAACAAAATGACCAAAGTCATTTTGTAATGATGGAACCCCAAAAACCTTTGGAGGTGGGGTAGCTGAACAAAAATCATGGCAAACCTGATAAGCATGTGTCACCTTATTGGCTGTATTTGACCATATACTGAGTAATGGATTTAATTTATAATATCGTAATAAACTGAATCTAAGCAAATTAGATTACTTCTGAACAGCCCTGAATAATGGATGTAACTTATGATATACCAATGATCTGAGTGTGATTAGATTAGGTACTTTAGACATCCCTATCTCCAATATCACAAAAAAAAATCCTTTGTCAATATGACAAAGGATCATCGGCTATTACCGAATACATTACGTAATATAAGCGGGATGAGACCACTAAAACGTTAGCATAATAATAACGCATCGTATCGCTAGAATGTCGATGATCATGATTCTGTATTACGCTATATCTTAATAAATCGGGTAGTTTTCTCTCCAAAATCAGTAGAAACCCTTAGAAAATAAGTACCCGTCTGGAGGTGTTCCACATTGATGTTATCGTTGTTTATTTCTGCTGCGATATTTTCTCCTGAGATACTGTAGATCTTCACTTGACTAATTTTTCCTTTTGTATTTACATTCAGAAATGATGTTGTAGGATTAGGAAAGACACTGAGCTCAATACTCACATTTTCCTCTACTGAGACAGATGGCGATAATTGATAAGTATACATACCTCTACCGAAGGTTGCTGCAGCAAGTGTCAGAGAATTAGAATGATAGTCGATATCTGTAACGGGGACAATAGGCATATCCATACCCAATCTTTGCCATCTGCCGCCAGCATCAGAAGTTACATACACTCCTATGTCAGTAGCTACGTAGAAGACATTGGATAAATTGATATCTACGATCAGATCATTAACAGGTATGTCAGGTAAGCTCTCTCCTATAGCTTGCCAATCTTCTCCCATATTATCAGAAATAAATACCTGAGACGATGACTCTCCAAATCTAAATCCCGAAACCGTCACAAGTACTGTGCTTGGATTATTAGGATGGTGAGCGACTGAAGTAATCCATCTCTTAGGCAAGCCTTCAGAAATATTCTGATAGTTAGCACCGCCATCTGTAGTAACCCACACATTGCCATCATCAGTACCGATATAGATTATGTCGCTATCTAAAGTTGAGACATCGATAGTAGTCAGTGTACCAAAATCAAGATTGCCAGTTGGATTATCTTGATTAGTCAGTATTCCAGAAATTGCATTCCATGATCGACCTTTATCTTCAGATCTATACAGTCGTTGAGTTCCAGTATATATGGTGCTGGTCATATTTGGATCCATAGCAATAGGTGTGTTCCAATTAGATGCTCCTGAGATACCATCTGCTGCAAAGTAGAATGAGTTACCTCCATTATCACTTCCATATATATTTCCATACTGGAATTCCAGATAGATCTGTAGTGTATTATTAGGATCTACGAGTACTCGGAAACCGTCACCACCGAACAATTTTTCCCAACTATCACTACCCGCTGTAGTCACTTGCGTGCCGTTATCCTGAGCGCCTCCATAGATCTTCTGTTGGTCATCTGGATCTATCTTACAAGTATAGAATTGGAAATTATTCATTCCATCAGAAAATTCTGAAAATCGATAGTCAGGTCCTTCACCGATATTAACCCCTCCATCATTACCATTGATTACGATATCTGGATTCTCAGGATGGATGTACATAGCATGATGATCTACATGTGCTTCTACGAATGCTGGCTCCCAGCTATTACCACCATCTTCAGTTCTAGACATATTGATACTGCTGACATATACATCGTTAGAGTTATGAGGAGAGATAGTTATCCTACCAAACCACCACATGAAGGAAACCTCACTAATATTAGAAGTACTCGTAGGGGTCCAGCTGTCTCCGCCATCTGATGTTTTATAGACACCTTGCAAATTGCCAGTCTGATCAGCATATATTACAAATAATACATTAGGGTCCGACTCTGCAATATCTATACCTATCCTTCCTTTCTGCGATGGCAAGCTGGGTAAGTTACCTTCGAGTTCAGTCCATGAATCACCGCCATCTATAGATCTGTATAAGCCAGATGTAGCTCCGCCATATTGTCTATTATATGGTCGCCTGATTCTTTCCCACATGGCAGCGTATATGATCTGCCCATTCTCAGGATGTATCGCAAGGTCTACAGCTCCAGTCGAGTCAGACAAAAATAATTTTCGTTCCCAAGACTCTCCTCCATCTCTGGTCTGGTAGACGCCTCTCTCAGGATTATTCTCAAAGAGATGCCCCATAGCAGCTATTGTGACTATATCAGAATTATCAGGATCTATGACAACTCTTCCTATACTGCCCACATCACTTAGGCCACAGGACTTCCATGACTCGCCGGCATCATCACTCCGATAGACACCCATACCATCATATGCGATCGATCCACCGCCAGCATTGGACTCACCGGTACCTACATATATGATGTCACTATTATTCTTATCTATGGCCATATCACCTATAGCTAATGTGGGATTGTCATCGAATATAGGTCGCCAGTCATTTCCAAAATCCTCACTGAGAAATATACCACCTGATGCTGTCCCGACATATATCTTTTCTTGATTGTCAATCGGCATTTCTATATCTGTTACTCTACCTGAGACATTAGCTGGTCCTTGAGAAGACCATGGTTTATTGAAATTCTTATGGGAACTTATCTGATCCTTAAGCGCTTGCTTAGAAGCCTCTTGGTAAGCTTTTATATCTATGGCATTGTGTGGATAAGCACGCTGAGCATATAGATAGTCAGAAGGGTAGAGCTTATCTTTTTGTAAGTTCTTTTCTAAGTCATCATGACAACTTCCACAAATAAAGACTGAAATGGATAAGATAATGAATAGGCGCATAAGTGAATATTAGGTTATTAGATCAATCTAAATTATATAATAATCTTATATATAAATATAACAATATCAATCAGTTATAACTGAGGACTTTTAATTAAGTTTTTCACTTTGATTGGTCATTATTTGTCGTAAATTAGCTGAATCTTCAATCAAAGAAGATTAATAAACCAAAGTAATAGTCTCGACCTTGTGTCGGGACTTTTTTTGTTTAGAGGCTGCCTTTAGTTTTATAAATGTGGTTAATTATAAGCAGGAGTTGATAAAATGCCTATTGAGGGATTTGGTTTATAATTCCTAACAACAACCCTTAGAAAAAAGTGGTCAGCTTAGCTATTCATCCAAGCCTTAAAGTCACTTGTCTTCTGTCGACTTCCTATTACTATATGGGTACAAAGTAATTAAGTATCCTACAGTGAGAATATAGATAGCACCTGATATAGCAAACTTCAATGGCTTTATCCATACGTTGACTCACATAAGTGTTCTGTCATCTACACCGATTCCTATGACACATATGATGGCTGTAAGGAGATGGAGGATTACAACGCTATATAGAAATGGGCTTTGCGTTTAGACTTTATTAAGCACAGTTTTAATATATTTCATTTGGCTATAGTTTTTGTAATTTAGAAAATATCGCCTACGTCGTAGACATAGATGTAGACCATTGAGATTTAAGTTTTTTGATTAGACAGATACTGATGAATAGTAAAAAACCAATAGGTCCTAACATGAATGTGCAGATTAGACAAGGCACAATTATTAGATGATGTAATCCTACTTCCCGATTCTTATTTAGTATCAACATACCTATAAGTAAGTCAAATGCGAGATAATGTACCCATCCTGCTAAGACTGCATTCTCTAGTGTAAATAATTGCATAACTGATTCTAAACTTCCAAAATTCATTCCTCCACCCTGACTGAATGATAAGAAAATATAGATAGCGTAGACAGTGGAGAGTATAACCGGAATGACTTTATTATCAATTAAAAAAAGAGTGAGTTTCCAGTTAGGGCCCAAGATCATCAATGCCCACATCGGCATAGAAATTAGATTGACGATAGATAAGATATCTGCTGTTGTCATATTGTTTTGTTTTAGTTGTTTTGATTATGATTCAAATATGGTAACTATAGATAGCAAATAAAAAGACTTATTTATCAACCGTCGTATGGAGCTGATGAACTGTAGAGTTATGCCTCCAATTAGTAATTAGCATTAATATTTATGACCTATAATCAAGACGTTATAGGAGTAATCAAATATAAATTATAGAAAATATTGTGATGTATATGATAGCAAACATCATAGAGGATAATAACATACTCACATTAGAGGGAGGCAATATAAAAGCATAGAAAATGCCATCATGGAAAATGATAATATCTATTCCTAATTCGACATAAATAATAAAATCGATTTTGAGCTTACTTCTTTTTTCTATCCACTTCTATTTTATTAAAAAATGCATCCATGCCCGGTTGATAGATTTTGAAACCTTCAGCTTCTTTAGCTTCATTAGCGATTTCTTCTACATCTTTGAGTAATTTTTTAGCATCGTAGATGATTCCATCTTTGATAGTGTAGAGTACACCACCGACTCTGACTATTTCATTCTCTTCTGTTAGTTTGATAGCGCCAGTTCCATATAGTACTTTTAGATTGACGAGTGGATTCTCTTCTATAAGGATCATGTCTGCTTTCTTACCGACCTCTATGCTGCCGATTTCATCATCTAAGCCTAAGGCTTCAGCTCCATACAGAGACGCAGATCGCAATACTTCTAGAGGATGGAAACCAGCTTCTCTTAGCAACTCCAATTCTCTGATATAACCGAATCCATACAACTTGTATATAAACCCAGAGTCCGATCCTGCAGTGACTCGACCACCACGATTTTTGTACTCATTGACGAAAGTCATCCATAACTTATAATTCTCTTTCCAGTCTATCTCTTGCTCAGTACCCCAGAAGTGCCAGTAAGAACCATGCGATATTTTGCTCGGTAAGAAGAACCTCCAGAGGCTCGGTAAAGTATAGATCTCGTGCCACTCTTCTCTTCTGGCACGATGGAGGTCTCGGCTGGCTTCGTATATGTTGAATGTAGGATCTATTGTAAAATCAAGGTCTAATAATTTCTGGATCACCTCTTCCCATTTTTCTGAGTAAGGTGCTGCAGCTTGCTTCCATAGTCGACCAGCTTCCTCGAATCGATGCTGCTCATTGCGATAATTATAATCTAATGGATAATCTTGGATGGTCTGATTGACAAATAATGCTTCTGGTAAGCCATACCAATGTTCCATCGTTGTCAGACCAGCTTCTGCAGAGTGGAGAACATTCCATCTGGCAACATCGAGCTGAGCATGATGGCATGCTGATCTTAATCCCAGACGTTTATTCTCTCTCAGTGCAGCATCAAAGATATCAGGCGCTAATCCAAAAAACTTAATTCCGTCAGCACCGTTCTCTGCATTTTTTTTAACCCATTGAATCGCCATTTCCGGCTCACTGATCGGGGATGTACTACCTTGACCGAATACTGTATAGGCCTCTATTCTGGGGGCAGTAATTTTATTCTGTTCGGATAGTTTCTTATGCTTGAGTGTCCAATCTAAACCATTACCGCAAGACGGATCTCTGATAGTCGTAATGCCATGCCCCATCATTAACTTAAAAACGTATTCTGCATCTGTGCCTTGCGATTTGCCACCTATGTGGCCATGCATATCCACTAAGCCTGGAATAAGAAACATGCCTTCGGCATCTATCTCATGACCTTCAGGTAATAGCTTTGGTCTACGAGAAGAATCTATTTCGACTCCGGGATAGCCGACTGCTCTTATGAGTGATATGGTATTATTTTCCACTACCACATCTACGGGACCCAAAGGAGGAGCCCCCGTACCACTGATTAATGTCACTCCTCTGATTATTAATTGACCATATGGGCCATCACCTTCATCTACTATAGGTGCATCTTTTATCTGAGCTGACAGAGGTAGAATAAATAACAAAAAACAAAAGAGGCTAACATATTTCATATAAGAAGAATGTGTTTTGTAAATGGAAGTAGTAGAAAAGTTGATTCATTTCTATATCTAAATGTAAGATATCTTACGGATATCATTATTTCTTATAAAATAATTAAAATAAAGGGGTGACACATAGGGGTAGATTGACATCTAACTGTCAGAACAATGTAATAACACCTGAGATGAGATCCTTAACTATGCTAGTTATATTGCTAGCGACCATTATATATGCGCCTGCATATTCGTTAGATGATGATAACCCTATTATCATTGATGACGTCATTGACACAAAAGAATTATGTGATCTCAATAACGGCACACTCACCATAGTTATAAATACAGCATACACTGGCTTAGAATATTCCATAGACGGAGGACTAACATATCAATCCGAACCCTACTTCGACCAATTGTCCAGCGGGGATTACCTTGTTGTCGTGAGAGATGATACTGGTTGCTCTCAAAATATAACTATTCAAATTGTAAATGCTCCACTCCCAATTATTTCGGTAGATCAAGAATGCGTAGATAATCTCAATAAAGCTGACGTCGATCTTATGCCGTTTTCGGAAGGAATATTTCCTTTTAGCTATAACTGGGTAGGACCTAATAATCAGACTTTCGATACGCAAAATTTAAGGCAAGTAGATCCTGGCATGTATAGTGTTACCGTTACAGATAGAATAGGATGCCAGATAGATACTTCGTTTCTTATAGAACAATGTTGTGAGCTAAGTATCTTATGTAATAATACGGATACAACATATTTTCCTTGCTTGAAAGATGTAACAGATATAAATTCTGAGTTTTTAGATAATGAGAGTGCAGATGATACAAGGATAGCTCGAGGATTAGGTATTATGATAGATAAATCATGTGCAGATGTCGTAATCTCTGCAGCTGATACTTACAATCAGAATCAAGATTGTGATGACGGGCCTCTTGAAATAACCAGAATCTACAATGTCGATGATGGAGTAAATGTCAGCTCATGCTCTAGCGTTATAATCGTAGATCATTTTACAGAACCACAGGTATTGCAAGATGCTAATGATCTGTTAATCAGCTGTGAGGAAGATGTCGAGCAGTCATTGTCACAATGGGTAGAGGATCTTGCTGGTGCAGAAATTGTTGCTTGTGGTGAGTTTTCTGTGACTACGATTCCAGATGTTTATACCTTAGATTATAGTTGTATAGGGACAGGCGATATAGATGTAGAGTTTGTGATCTTAGATGAGTGTGATAATACACTTAGTTTTAGTTCTACTTTTTATGTCAGTGATAATGTATCGCCTATAATTTATTGTCCTGTTCCTACCAGTTTATTAGTTGATGATTCTGATTTCGATCAGTTATTAGATGAATGGTTAGAAGGTTATACAAGTTCTGATAATTGTAGTATTTCTATCGTAGAAACGGATCTTAATTTAGGCAACATAACTTATAATTGTGATTACGAAGAATTAGAGGTGACTTTCATAGCTTCTGATGATTGTGGTAATCAAAGTAGCTGTCTATCTACTGTCACCATAGGCAACTTATATACACCGACGATTACTTGTCCTGAAAATATAATAGTCCAATGTGAAGATAATATCGAATCGATATTAAGTACCTGGGAAACGTCAGCGTTTGCTTTAGGCTATAACAATACTGCATTAGCTGTTATAAGTGACTTAGATCTATCTACATATATTGGTCGTAATTGTGTGGGACCACAAGAAATACAGTTTAGTATAGACGTGACTTGTTTCCAAGATAGAACTTGCAGCTCATCCATATCTATAGAAGATAACGTCAGTCCTGTCATCTTCTGTCCGAAAGAAATTGTCATAGATCAAGCCAGTAATGATTACTTAGCTCAGATAGAATCTTGGTTAGAGTCATGTACTGCTTCTGATAATTGCAGTCTACCTACACTTGAGAATGATTTTGATATTGCAGACCTTGCTTTGTGTAACAGTGGTGATATTGATATTCAGTTTGTTGCCACTGATTTGTGTGATAATGTTTCTGCATGTAATTCATTTATAAGATTATCAGAATATTCTACAAGCATACAATGTCCTGAGCCGATATCGATCACTTGTGATAGCGGGGACAAGTTAGAATTCATAGAAAGTTGGTCCAGCTCATCTTACGGTCTGCAGTATGGAATGGATAGCTTATCAGCTACTATGGATGTAGAGTTATCTACGATAGATCTTAGTTGTGGAAGTATAGAAGTTATCTTTAGCATCACAGATGATTGTGGAGAGACACTGTCATGTACAAGCTCCATAGAGATTACGGATACGGTTCAGCCTCTTATTTCTTGCCCTGAAGCCATTAATATTGATGTTTCGGATATCAATGTAGATCAGCTTATCTCAGATTGGGTGATGTCTGCTGCTGCAGAAGATAATTGCAGTGAGGTAAGTATCTCTCATGATTGGAATGGAGAATATCAGAATATACAATGTACTGAGGAAGTAGTATTACTTTTTGTTGCGACCGATGAGTGTGATAATCAGTCAGATTGTACGGCGACACTTTCTTTAGAAAGTCCATCTACATCTGAGGTTATATGTCCAGATATCTTTACAGCATATTGTGATGATGAATTCTTAGATGAGAAGATTAGAGAGCACCTTACAACAACTGAGGCCATCGCAAGTCATAGTTATGCGCTTTCTCATAATATAGATTTTGAGGCGATAGATAGAGATTGCGAGTCTGATTATTATATAGACTACGATATAATCCTGACAGATGCATGTGATAATTCTTCTGATTGTTCCAGTACCTTACACATATTACCACCACCTAGAATCTACATCCCTAATATATTCATGCCAGGTCTACAGAAGAATAACATCTTCACCGTGTATAGTAATGACTCCGTGTTAGAAGTGACTTCCATGATAATATATGATAGATGGGGCTCTCTTATTTATGAAGAGAATAATTTCCCTTCTAATGATGAGGATTATGGCTGGGATGGACAATTCAACCAAACTTTGGAAAAATCAAATGTCATGACTTATCAAATCATCGTCCAAGGTGTGTTAGGTGAATTAATAGATTTTACTGGTTCAGTACAAGTGATGAAATAAACCACCTAATCACCAAAATTTCCACTTCATTGTCTCTATAATGCATGAATTATAGATATAATCAATAATTAACATTTGAATAAGTGACACATGACTCTTTGATGCGTTATAATACTGTAGGATTTTAAGCAAATTATACCTTATAACTCATGAACAAAGAGTACACCCAACTCTATAACATATTAAGATATTCTTTAATAAGTTGGTCTAGTTTTTGTTTTATACAACAGATACAATGTTAGTAAGTATCTATTGAGAACAATCATGCTTTTTATTAAATAGATCAACAATTAATGAGATATCCTAATTACTTAGGCATATTACACATAATACTATTCATATCTATGATGCATACCGCTGTGGGCAGTCATATCGTAGATGATAACAATCTTACCGTAGGCTGTGGCCCGCTATCGGGCAATGTGACATTAGATTGTATACATAAGGTTCCAGAAGTACTTCCCAGTTTTTTAGATAATGTTACCGTATTTGGTTCAGATCAGATAGCATTCGAACAGATAGGTGGGATGGTGAGTAATGCGTGTAATCCTGTAATAATAACAGTAGAGGATGTGCTGACTGAGGACGTTAGTGATTGCCAAGCTGACAAAACTTTGGTGAGGACCTATACGATATCCGATCAGGTAACTCAGATAGAATGTACAACAACCTACCTTATAGAATATAAGCCTCTCCAACTATTCTCAGTACCACCAGATCTTATTATAGATTGTGAGGAAGATGTAGACTCTATACTCAATGCTTGGGTATTGGATATAGGAGGTGTTTCTTATCAGGGCTGTATTAATATGTTATCTACCACACCTGGTAATCCGGTAGTCGCATTTGATAATGGATGTAATAACAGTAATCCAAATGTACCAAATCAAAGAGGTAACATTAGATTAAGATGGGATCTAGAAGATGAGTGTGGAAACACTGCAGCAACTGTTGCAGGATTTATAGTTGTAGATAATGCACCGCCAGAATTAGATTGTCCCAATACAAGAGAATTTGATATCGAAGATCCAGATCTTTTTGACAAGATCCGTGATCACTTGAATAATGCGACAGCTTTAGAACAATGTGGAGAAGCCAAGATATCAGTTGATTTCAACAACAGTTTTGTAAATTTTGATTGTCTACCAGAGCAAGATATTTTTGTATCGATCAGTGCAATTGATACTTGTCAGAATATGAGCAACTGTATCACAATTATTAAAGTTACAAATGATGCAGTACCGGTTATTATGTGTCCACAGGATATAACAGTGGAATGTGGCGACCCTAATAATCAAGCGATATTAAATAACTGGAGAGTAGATGCCCAAGCATCAGACTTTACTGGAATGGCATTAGCTGTAGAATGGAATTTCGATGTATCATTATTAACTGCACCTTTTTGTGGACAGACTACAGAGATAACATTTACAGCCGAATATTGTGGTCGTACAGCTTCATGCTTTGGTAATGTCACATTTATAGACACTCAGAAGCCTATCATTACTTGTCCTAATGATACTATATATTTTTCTTCTGAGCCAGATATAGTAGGAGCAGTCACAGAATGGAGATCAGGATTTGTTGCAGTGGATCAGTGTGGCATGACGACGCCATCTGATGACTTAGACATTAATGAAGTCCTATTTTCTTGCGAACAATTAAAAGAAATATTTGTAGAGTTTAGAGCTGAAGACTCATGTCAGAATGATACTTCTTGTGTCAGAAGGATAACAATAGAAAGTGATTACGGTGCATCGATAACCTGTAGTGGTTTCTTACAATTAGAGTGTGGAGCAGCTGATAATCAGATGCTAATAGAAGAATGGATTACTGAATTTACAGCTGATGATGTGCTTAATAATGATCTAGATGTGTCTAATGATTTAGATATGGATGATCCAAGATTGATGACATGTAGCGGCAATATTTCTGTTAGATTTACATCTACAGATTTGTGTGGAGGGGAATTATCTTGTCCTTCATTTATAATGATGGTGGATACAGAGGAGCCTACAATTGGTTGCCCTCCAAGTATCACTTTCGATTCTGGTACTTTAGATCTTGATACAGAAATAGATAATTGGTTAAGTTCGCCTTCTATTTCTGATAACTGTGGTATACCGATTTTGACGGACGACTTTGACCCGTCTTCTATACAAGGTTGTGATCTTTCAGTGACTGTAGATGTACTATTTACAGTGACAGACAGTTGTGGTCTTACTGCGGATTGTGCAAGTGCTTTGACTTTAGATACAGATAGATTACCAAGTATTACTTGTGCTTCTAATCTACAGGTAGATTGTAATGATGGGAGTAATCCTAATAAAATAAACACATGGTTGCTTGAGACTACTGGTCAAGACTTTAATGGTAATGACTTAATAGTAGATAATGATTATACAGCAGGTGGATTAGACTTTGCTCAGTGCTTAGACTCCATAGAAGTCAAATTCGAAATAGAAGATAATTGCCTCTATCGAGACTCATGTACCGCTATGATTATAGTCGCTGACACTATCTCTCCGACTATTACTTGCCCTACCATGCTTTCTATTAACAGTAGTCAGGAAAACTATGCTGTGATCGTAGATAACTGGTTGTCACTGACGACTTCTGCAGATGATTGCATGCCTGGTGGTCATATGACGACATTCGACACCACACAATTAGATATATGTAATGTCACAGATGAGATAGTAGTTACCTATGTAGCTACTGACGGCTGTGATAATACAAATACATGTGAGGCTGTTATTTCTATAAATAATGCACTACCGACGATCAATTGTCCAGTCAATGATCTACAGTTACAATGTGGTGATCCGACTAATGAAGCCAGCATATTAGCTTGGCTATCAGAGACTTCCGCATTAGATAATAACAATGCAACCTTAGCAATCGATGAAGATTATGATCCTAATAATCTATTAGGAGATTGTAATATCAACTCTATGATTACATTCAAAGCAAGTGATGCTTGTGGCAAAGAAAATACATGTTCTAAGACGATCAGTCTTGTCGATAATATTGGTCCAGATATTGATTGTCCATCAGGGCTTAATCTCTCTGCAGGTGATCCAGATATTATAACGACTGTGGAAGATTTTATATCTAATATCTTAATCACAGATTGTAATAGTTATACTAGAACAGATGATCTTGATAGATCTTTATTAGACTTTATGTGTGGTGATGAATTAGTGATTCCCGTCACCATTATGGCGATAGACTCATGTGATAATGATAGTAATTGTAGCTTTGATATAACTATTAGAAACTCTGTGGTATCGAGTATTAATTGTGCTCAAGATACCGTCATAGAATGTGGTAATCCAGATAATGATATAGATATACAGAGATGGTTAGATACATCTACAGCTTTTGATACAGAAGGCAATGGTTTCGTTGTAACCAATGACTTTTTCAGTTCTGGTTTTGATTTAGAGCAATGTGGAGAAAGTTTTAATGTCGAATTTGTGATGATGGATAACTGTAATTCTACACTCAGTTGTACATCTACCATAAGAGTAGAAGATACAACGATACCCGAGATTATATGTCCTAATGATACGGCGTTCGTATTCGGCACGCCTACCTTTGATGCTGATATAAATACTTTCTTATCTCTCGCATCTGGTTCTGATAATTGTGGAGGTGTATCTATTACCCCGACTTATAATTCTAATTATGTAATAGATGATTGTTTAGGATTTGTGGATGTAACTGTGACATTTACGGTGATGGATGATTGTTCTTATATCAATAATTGCGAATCTATCTTGACAGTAAGGTCAGAAAGAGCTCCGATAATTAATTGCCCTCAAGATCTCGTATTAGAGTGTGGAGGTGCAGATAATATTGCAACGATTAATGCATGGAGACTTGCGGCAGACGGATTTGATTTTGATATGACAGAACTGGATGTGACGTCCCCTGGATATAGTGATTCGGAGTTTATGGCTCTGACATGTGGAGATACATTATTAGTCACATTTGTTATGACTAATTCTTGTAATATAGACATCACTTGTGATGCACTTATTCTCTTAGAAGATAACACGCCGCCACAACTTGTATGTCAGGATGATATATCTGTCAGTACGACAGATGTCAATGCAGCCGATGATATAAATGCATGGTTACTTACTGCTATGACAATGGATAACTGCACTATGACGGCCTTAGAGTATGATCTTACGTCTGAGCTAACAGACTTATGTAGTCTACCTGAGCTTATAGAAGTGCCATATACTTCTACAGATGAGTGTGGACTATCGAGTAATTGTACTGCTTTAATATTTATAAATAAAGATGCTCCTGCGATTACTTGTCCGGCTTCTAATTTAATACTTGAGTGTGGGGATGTGGGTAATAATACTGCAATCGGTAGTTGGCTCGATGAAGCTTCAGCAATAGATAATAACGGAATGATTGTAGAGGTTACAGATGATTTCGGTAATCTGAATATGAATAATATCTGTGAGTCTACAACAACGGTAACATTCTCCGTATTGGATAATTGTGGTCAGACTAATGATTGCTCTGTAGATATAGTCGTAACAGATACTCAGTCACCTTCGATTACATGTCCTAATGATATAGACATAGATATATTTAGCTCTGGTATAGCTACTCAAGTAGATACTTGGTTGCAGACAGTTGCAGGAGAGGATGCATGTAGCAATATAATGATCGAAGATAATTTAATTGTCAATGTCAATAATCTCTCTTGTGGAGAATCTTATGATGTAACATTCACTATAGAAGATGAGTGTAACAACCAAAATGACTGTATGGCTAATATTATTTTTACAAATAACCTTACAGTATCTATCGATTGTCCAGAACCAATAATCATCAAGTGCAGCGAGGTTATAACAACGAATACCATAAATATATTTCTGTCTGATTATAGTGTAGAGTCTCAAGACTCATTCGTAGTGACTACGGATTTCGATATTGAGAACTTTAGCAGTGGATGCACAGAAAGCTTTTCTGAGTTGATCACATTTACCATAGTAGATAATTGTGCTAATACGGACGATTGTGAGACGAGTATTACGTTCTTGCCTGATGGAGAGATTTATATCCCTAATATATTTTCGCCTAATGGTGACGGGGATAATGATTGGTTTACCGTATACGGTAACGAGTCTATCAGTAATGTAAAAAGCCTATTGATATACAGCCGATGGGGAGATCTTGTATTCGAAGCGACTGACTTTCCGCCTAATGAAGAGGAGATGGGTTGGGATGGATACTACAGAAGTGATTCTGGACACGGCAATGTATATGTCTATGTAATAGAAGCAGAAGATCGCTTTGGCAATATATTCAATGAAACGGGTCCAATAACGATTGTCAAATAGGATTTTTTATATACAACATTTAACTATATTTGCCGTCAATTAAAGACGTGTAAATATGCCTCGGGATCTCTCAATAAAATCAGTACTCATTATAGGAAGTGGCCCGATTATTATTGGCCAAGCTTGCGAATTTGACTATTCGGGAACGCAAGCTTCTCGATCCTTGCGAGAAGAAGGCATAGAAGTCAGCCTTATCAACTCTAATCCTGCGACTATTATGACAGACCCACTTACGGCTGATCATATATATCTGAAGCCACTGACGGTAGAGAGTCTCAGGGAAATCTTACAAGAAAGAAAAATAGATGCTGTATTAGCTACTATGGGAGGGCAGACGGCTCTTAACTTAGCCATAGAAGCAGGTAAGCATGGATTGTGGAAAGAATTCGATGTAAAGCTTGTGGGTGTAGATCTCGATGCGATAGAGCTGGCCGAGAATAGAGAAGAATTCAGAAAGCATGTCATTCAATTAGGACTCAGTGTCGCTCCATCATTTATAGCTAATTCTTTCTTAGAAGGAAAAGATGCTGCTCAGAAGATCGGGTTTCCACTTGTCATAAGACCTTCTTATACCTTAGGTGGTACAGGTGGAGGTTTCGTTATGAAAAGTGAAGACTTCGATGAGGCATTACGCCATGGGTTAAATTCTTCTCCGACACACGAGGTTCTCGTAGAGGAAGCGGTGCTCGGATGGAAAGAATATGAGCTGGAATTACTCAGAGATAATAATGATAATGTCGTTATCATCTGTACAGTCGAGAATCTCGATCCGATGGGTATACATACTGGTGACAGTATCACGGTAGCGCCTGCGATGACCTTATCAGATACAGCTTACCAAGAGATGAGAAATCAAGCGATTAAGCTGATGAGATCACTCGGTAATTTTGCTGGAGGTTGTAACGTACAGTTTGCGATCAATCCTGAAGACGAGAAACTCATATGTATAGAGATTAACCCACGTGTATCTAGATCATCCGCATTAGCCTCTAAGGCAACGGGTTATCCGATTGCAAAAATAGCAGCCAAGTTAGCGATAGGCTATAATCTCGACGAGCTGAAGAATCAGATTACGAAAACAACTTCTGCATACTTCGAGCCGACCTTAGATTATGTCATCGTAAAAATGCCAAGGTGGAACTTTGATAAGTTCTATGGATCAGATCATACACTTGGACTACAGATGAAGTCTGTGGGTGAAGTAATGGCAATCGGCAGAACCTTCTTAGAAGCCCTACAGAAAGCATGTCAGAGTCAGGAGAATAATCGAGCTGGATTAGGAGCTGATAAGAAAGAGTGGATCAAAACAGATGATATCATCAAAAGATTAGAAGTCGTCAGTGATGACAGAATATATAGAGTCAAGGATGCATTAAGATTAGGTGTTCCTGTGAGTTCTGTGCAGAAACTCACTAAGATAGACCCTTGGTATCTGAAGCAAATTAAGACATTGGTCAAGCTCGAAGACCAACTGATGAAGTATAATATTCCTGAAGATATCCCTAAAGAATTTATGCAGGAATTAAAGTCTGTGGGATATTCTGATAATCAGATTGCATGGCTCATGCGGATAGACGAAGAAGATGTCACTAAGTATAGAAAGAGCATCGGTATCAGGCGGACCTATAAAATGGTAGATACATGTGCTGCAGAGTTTGAGGCACATACACCATATTTCTATTCTACATTCGATGGAGAGAATGAAAGTATCCCAAGTGATAAGAAGAAAATTATAGTACTGGGTTCTGGTCCTAATCGGATCGGGCAGGGTATTGAATTTGATTACTGTTGTGTCCATGGCGTTATGGCTATTAAGGAAGCAGGTTATGAATCTATCATGATCAATTGTAATCCTGAGACGGTATCTACAGATTTTGATATAGCGGATAAGCTATATTTCGAGCCTATATATTGGGAGCATCTGGAAGAGATATTAGAGCTAGAAAAACCAGAAGGTGTTATCGTACAGTTAGGTGGTCAGACTGCACTCAAGTTGGCAGATAAGATCGAGAAAAAAGGCTACAAAATCATAGGTAGTAGCTATAAGAGTATGGATCTTGCTGAAGATAGAGGACGATTCTCAGATCTACTTAAGGATTTAGGTATACCATATCCTGATTACGGCGTTGCTGAAGATGTAGACAAGGCCATAGAGATCGCTAATAACGTAACATACCCTGTACTTGTAAGGCCGTCATACGTATTAGGAGGGCAGAGAATGCGTATTGTCATTAATGACGAAGAACTGGAGAGACATGTGCTCAGCATATTCAAACATATGCCTGATAATCGGGTCTTGATAGATCAGTTTTTGGAGAGAGCTAAAGAAGCAGAAGTCGATGCGATCTATGATGGAGAAGACTTGCTTATCATGGGAATCATGGAGCATATAGAACCTGCAGGTATCCACTCAGGTGATAGTTCTGCGATGTTACCGACATACTCATTGTCAGAAGAAGTGATCGAGACAATGAAGAAGTATACACATCAGTTAGCGGAGGCATTAGAAATCAGAGGATTAATCAATATACAATTTGCAATCAAAGATGATCACGTCTATGTCATAGAAGCCAATCCAAGAGCTTCACGTACAACACCGTTCATCGCGAAAGCATACCAGGTGCCATTCTTAAAAATAGCAACCCATGTCATGATGGGTACTAAGAAGATCAAAGACTTTGAGTATGAAAAGAAATTAGAAGGTTATGCTATTAAGGTACCCGTATTCTCTTTCAATAAGTTTCCGAATGTGGATAAGCAATTAGGCCCTGAGATGAAGTCTACCGGAGAAGCGATTCGGTTTATCAAGGATCTTGACGATCCATTCTTTAGGAAATTAGATAGTGAGCGGAGTATGTATCTCAGTCGATAGGAAGATAGGTGAGTGATATTATAACTCCAGCTGTCTTGTTATAGAATCTTTTTTCATCTTAAGCGAAGAGAAAGATCTCTTAATGACATATGGAATTGTGTATAGGTACGTCTCACACTTTATTCTCTTCTATCCTTTCTTTGAATCTTTCTATCTGTCTTCTATGTCATAGGATATGAACTATGGCGTGTTCGAATAATTGTTCTACATCATATTTCTGTCCCCATTTCACATTTATCTTTTTATTAGGATCATACTCTTCAAGCTGTATTCTATGATGATCCTCGAATAATTTCTCATTGAACTTAAACATGTCATCCAACGCTGAGCTATAATCACCAACTGAACTCAGTAATTCTTTGTCCTTATAATTCAATTCTTCGCCCAACCACTTTCTGATTGCAATTACATAGTTATATCCAGCTCCAACTGTATGAGTCAAAATCGTTTGGATAGATTTGCAATCTTCATCTTTAGTTTCGTTGTCTACTATTAGAATTAAGTCACTATTTGTCACGTCTCGTATTACCAATATGAGTTCCTTTACTGCTTTCTCATATTCATCTAATAAGGCTCCTATTGCTCCATTATTTCTATTCATAGTATCTTCTCTAATTTAAATCATCCGTTAAGCGTAGTCTGCAGAAGAGCTTTTGTGTTTAGCTAACTACGTTTGATATTTCATCAAGATTCTGTCTTGGTTACCTGGCAAAAAAATCCTGCTAATCGACAAATCCTCAAATCCTGATTCTGCCCTAACCAGCTCCTTTTGATCGACCTCCTCCTCATAATTATCCTTCATAAAATTACTATTAAAAATAGCGCAGTGTTTACTTTATGTAAATAGTAAAGGACACCAATCACTCTAACCTGATGGTCTCGGTCTCTGACCTCGAACCAGTGCACTCATTATTTTATAATGAAAAGTATTCTTCATAGTTAAGCTTACCAGATAACAAGCTGAAGATCACTCGACTCATTCTTCGCTCTCGATGAAAAAAAACTCTACTTCCGTTAAGCGTAGTTTGCAGAAGAGCCATCCCGATTGCCATCGGGAGTTTAGCGAACTACATTTAATATGTCATCAAGGTTCTGTCTTGGGTGCTTGGCGAAAAAAATTCTGCTAATCGAAAAATCCTCAAAATCCTTATTCTGCCCTAATTAAGCTCCTTCTGTTCCACCTCATCCTTATAATTATCCTTCACAAAGTTACACCACTTACAATCCTCATCTTTGCAAGTCTTATCGAACTGATAAGTTTTGATATTCTCCATTGTCTCAGTAATCTGTTTGCCGACTTGATCGATTTCGACTGGTTGTACAGCGTATTTTGCATTGGTGAAGCTGCCCGTTTTCTTATCGGGCTCTATGAAGTCTACTTCTCCTGTGACCATGTTCCAGTTTTCCTTTCTATCGCTATCGAGTAAGATTTTGTAGAAAACAATCTGACGCCAATAGTCTCCGCCGTTAGGATCTTTTTCTGATGGCGCTTTTAATTTAGGTCTCGTTCTGCTGTTGCTTGGATTACCAGTTTTATAATCTACGACATGGACATAATCTTTATAGATCTCGACCTTATCTATGAATCCTTTGATAGGAATGCCCTGGTATTCTCCATTATCTAATTTTGCTTCTACGGCAAATTTCTGTCCCTGCGACCATTCCTTAATCTTATGAGCATGCAGTGCTTCCAGAGTCATCAGGCCATGTGTGCTAAAGCTCTCATATTCCTTATCCGTAAAGTTAGATCGGAAAGCTTTCATGTTCTCACGGAAATGGAATAGTAAGTTATCGAGCGAGTAGTCACCTGTCTTATTGATATGTAAGAAGTAATGATGCAATGCACCATGCATCGCAGTACCAAAGCCCGAGTGTGCATTCCTCGCATGGGGTACTTTGAGGATCGCTTCGAAGTAGAAACTGATTGGACACTTGAGATACTTATTAAGGTGGGTGACGGATAAGGCATAGGATTCTAACCACTTGTCTATGAGATCTTTTTCTATAAGAGGTATGACTCTATCTTCTTTCTTAAGTAATCGATAGTAGAACTCTGCGATTGTTTCTTCTTCTATCTCAGGTGATTCTATCTGGATATCATAAGCAGCTATCATCTCATCTATAAACTGTGATCCACCTAACTCTTTGCCTTCTTCATTGTGTCGAGAATGGGTAATGATGAGATCCTTTTCTGCTCTTGTCATGGCGACATAGAATAATCTTCTTTCGTCTTCTATGTTCGTCTCGCTATCGGCATTGACGGTATCAGGATATTTATATTGTCCTTGTCCATTGCGAGGCTTATCCCATATGTCTTTGATGCCACCTATGATATATACTTTCTCGTATTCGAGTCCCTTAGCAGAGTGTGCTGTAAGAAAGTGTACGCCATCAGCAGAAGAGATGATTTTATTGACCGGTAGAGAAATTCTATTCTCTTTCATCTTATCAAACATGGATAGCAACTCTCCGATATTGATGTCCGACTGTTTAGTAGATTCTTTCTTGATGAAATCAAAAAATGTACTTACAATTTGTAGAAGCCATGACTTATCATTTTGAGTCATGATATATTCCAGTATACCACCATCATTCAGGATATTCTGAAAGAGTTGTTGCAGAGTGACTTCTGGGATGTCTTTGATCCAATTATTTAGTATGGCTGCAGCATTGAGGATGGCATCTGGATCTTTGAGATTGAGCTCCTGTAGTACATCAGCATCTGATATGATGTCTCGCCATTTCTTAGTTTCCTTCTGTTTTTCTCCATCAGATTGCGATCTTGATTTCTGGAAGTACATCGACAACTTACCAATATCTACAGAGTCTATACCAAAGTAATTATAATGTAGTAATTCGAATATTCTACCTTCTCCTAATCCATAGAGCTTATATTCCTCATGCAAGTAGGCAAGGATATTGGTTATGTTTTTTATAAATGGTAGTTCGAGGATATTGACTCTTCGTTTGATATTGATCGGGACATTTTTTTTCTCTAATACATTGACAAGATCATCCACTTGAGAATGCTTACGATAGATAACTGCTACTTTGTTAAATGCTGACTTGTCTGTTTGATAGGTTTGTTCTAATTGCTGAGCGATATAAGCATACTCTGCTGATATTTTGTCAAAGGCTAAGATCCTCGGCTTGACAGTATTTTTTGCTAATGGTCCTGAGGCGATGAGTTCTTTTGATAGATTCTTTATTTGATTGACGATTCTTTCTTGGTTGTATTCTATGAGACTTTTAGACATGTCCAAGATCAGCTGATTAGAACGGTAGTTGTTTTCTAATACTATGGTCTCTGGTTCATATCTTTTTTGGAAATCTATGATGTTGCCTAAGTTAGCACCTTGGAACTTGTAGATAGCCTGGTCATCATCACCTACGACAAATACGTTAGGTTTATCCCAGTATGAAATCAGAAAATTGAGAATATCATTTTGTGCACCATTGGTATCTTGATATTCATCTACTAAGAAATATTGGTATCTCTCCTGATACCTGAGGAGGAGATCTTCATTGTCTTCGAATGCTCTGATGACCCAAAGTATCATATCAGCATAATCATACCGCTCCTTTTTCTGCATCAGATTCACAAAGTTATCATACTGATCTACAGCTGACTTTAGTATTTCAAATTTCTGTGCTTCTTTATTATATTTATTTTCATTGAAGTCTCCTTTCTGATATACCTTTCCTGACTTATCGGTGTATTTTCTTTTATAGATATATTCTTCTTTCTCTTTTAGATCTTCTAAGTAGGTCTTGATAATTTCTTGCATTTCCGCAGGAGTGATATTCTCTTTTTTCATCAATAGAAAAAGATTTCTTAACCGTCCAGACTCATAATATCTATCTGCCTTAAATCGCTTAAGCGGACTGTCATTATCGAGATTATCTATAAGTTCCTGCATGACATCTACGATCTCCAGATCTGATATCGACTCCAGTGATCTATAGCCACCGAAGTATTCCATATTTTCTTGGATCACTTGATTACAAAAACTGTGATAGGTGTAGATATGTATCTGATGCGCTTCAGGTCCGATGATCTTAACTAATCGCTTACGCATAGCAATCGTTGCAGAGTCTGTATAAGTCAGACATAGTATGTTATGCGGCGATACATCCTGCTCGATAAGGATCTTACCGATACGAGTCGCAAGTATCTGCGTCTTTCCAGTCCCTGGTCCAGCATTGACAAGTACGGGACCCTCTATATGATCTACCGCTTGCTTTTGCTTTGCATTGAGAGATGTGTACGCTGCCTTATAATTTTCTGTATATCTGGTTCTACGATTCATATTTGTATGCTATGAGTGATTCGTTCTAATGATAGATTAGGCATTACCATGTGCTAATCCACTTATGATTAATATAATGCTAATGTAATCTTTCTCGTGTAGTGTATGTGCATGATTCTACTTAAATGGAATAGACTACCGACCTCCACATTCTTTATATTCTATACACAGCTATCTAAGTGATATATTCCACATTATCATTAATCTCTTCTTGTTAAAAAATGTTTAATCTAATCCTCCCTTGTTTACTTTACCTCATAAGCTAAGGTCTTACTATCAAGCATAAGAACTGAAGTCACAGCTATTATCTAACAATTTAAAATAATACGCTATGAAAATGTCCAAGACATTGGTATTTACTAATCCAGGTGGTATAAGCAATCACCATAGATTTCGAAATATTCTTACTTCATCTAAATTAAGTCTTATGAAAAAGAAATTAATTACTCTTGCATTTTTGACCATTGGCATAGTAGGCCTGTTGTCAGCTCAGAGGTCTGGTAACTATTACACTGATAACTATTACACTGATAACTCTGATTACAGATACCAATATAGGTACAACAATTCGTATAACGATTATTATGGCAATTATAGAAGATCTAATGATCGTAGGCGGGGTAGCTATAGTAACAAAAGAATGTCATCGAAGGACAGAAAAAGACTCTCAAAGTTACAACGCAAGTATAGACGTACAGAAAAGTGTGCATGGGAAAATGGTAGATTAAGCAGGAGTGAGATCAGAAGACTGGATGAGATACAAAGGGATATTGACCTGATATATAGAAAATATGATAGGAATCGAAACAATAGGAATAGAGATGATAGAAGAGGTAGAAGAAGTTGTCCTTGAGTATAAGATTGAAAGTTAGTTTTTTATAAGTGAGAATAGAGCTGCTGAGAGAAATCTCAGCGGCTTTTTTTTATAAGGAAGTATATATAAATAAAATATCACGTCATTGGTAGAAAAGTACTTTATGACTATTAGATTGGTTCCGAAGATTTCCAGCTTTATTTTCCTAAAAAAATAATTCCCACTGATCTAATATGAGATAATTATATCAAAAATTTCCCCTTCTCATAGATCAATTTACCATCTGCATATATCTCACCAGATTCTGTCATATCAGTAATCATATCCCAGTGTATGGTAGATTGATTTTTGCCGCCAGTTTGTTTATAGGACTGACCGATTGCCATATGTATAGTACCACCGATTTTCTCATCGAAAAGGATGTTTCGAGTCGCTTGCTTTATATTGTAATTGGTTCCGATGGCGACTTCACCGAAATAATTAGCGCCAGGAATGCTGAATACATCATCTAATATATCTTGTCCTTGCTCTGCTTCCCACTTTATGACCTCGCCATCTACTACCCATAGTGTTATGCCTTGTATATCGTTACCCATGTAGACAGATGGAAAAGTAAAATGTATTTCCCCATTAACGGATTCCTCTACTGGTCCTGAGAAGACCTCTCCGGAAGGCATATTAGTCTGACCATCAGAGTTGATCCATGTTCTACCAGCGACAGAAAACTCTATATCAGTATGATCTGCCTTGTATCTAACGGTGTCTACCTTGTCAAGGTATTCTTTGATATATTGTTGTTGTTCTCTTACCTTAAGCCATTCTGCTTGTGGGTCATCAGCGTAGAGATGGCAAGCATTAAAGACAAACTTCTGATATTCTTCAAGTGACATATTCGCAGCTTGAGCAGAAGCTTGCGTCGGGTATTGGCATAGCGATCTTTTCAGTGAACCAGGTGCTGACCTATCAGCTGTTCTTTCGAAGTAGATGTCATTAAGAAAAGCCATAGATTCAGATCTTTTCTTTCTCGCTTCAGAAGGGACATTTCTTGTTTCGTTCAGATTATAAGGTGCTCTGATATTCAGATAAGCGTCAAAATTCTTAATCGCTTCAGCATACAGGATCGAAGGTTGTGAGAGAAGATAATCATCCGCTGTCTCCAGAAATATTCTCTGCTGCTCTCTGAAGCTAAAGTCCGTCTGCACGAATACACCCATCGATGTCGCTTCTCTATAGATCTCTCGGACCAGTGGCTCAGCAAGAAGAGTCGTAGATATAAATAATTTTTCTTTGGCCTTAAGCTCAAGACAATAATGTACAAGTAGCTTAGCGTATTTAGTCATCATGTTTTCCATATGATCAAAAATTGTATAAGTTATAAGGTGTACTTACGATAGATAAAATTAAGCATTCGCTCAGTTGTAATATTTATCTACGTTATAGACGTTCCATGATACTAATTTAAGGAAGTCTCAGCATTTCTAGCATTTAGCTATTGACCTTTGCAGACTTTACGATGCAGTCGAGTTGCATCATATAGTTACGCTTCTTGTGTCCTGGTGCTAATACGAATGCATCGATATAGATCAGTTCTTTCTTGTCTTCCAGTACAACTACATATGTTGCGAAAGGACCTCCAGTAAATTCTTTGGTCATTTCCCATATCCCTCTAAGTTCTTTTGTGTAACTGCCGTCTATATCATGTACATACTCGTAGACAGGCAGATCTTGTTCATTGACGATCATGAAATTATCTTCTATATCAGAGGTGACATAATTCTGACCGAAATCATTACGCCATGAGATGATACTATCCTTTGATACTTGATTAGGATTGTCATAGCGATATTTTTTGAATACAAGATGCATGTCAGCTTCGTTGGTTCTTCTTACGAGCCATAGGACATTATTAAGTGAGTCTCGTCTAGCGGTTGTGTATTCTACAGGAATATCAATGTCAAGATAGTAATTTTCTCTCACCATTCTGCTGAGTCCTTTATTGGATTTTATACCGAATGACATTGCCTTTAGTTTAGGCTGATCGTGCTCATTGATACGTCGTGCAATTGCGGGATATGATTTTTTGATAGTTTGTATGAGTACTTCTTCATTAGCTCCACCCATATATGCGAGGAATTGTCCCTTAGCCCATTTGTCTTTGCCGAGAGAAGTGAATGGCTTACCAGTATTCATGGCGGAATTATACTTTTCGCTACCCATATCTTTTTTGACCATCTTGGTTGTCGAAGATTCTGCATCTGATAGATCTGCTAATATGATATAAGTTCTCAATTCTTTTCTTGTTGGGCCACTTACTAACTGATTAGGCGTATAGAACTTTATATCAAAAATAGATTCTGGTGCAGGTAAGATAGGGTAGGCTGACTCGAAGTAGAACCTGAATGTATCTCCGACGGCACCTTTCCATAATTCCTCATCAGCGATCACGACGACTTGATTAAGCTTACCCAATGCTGGATTCTTGGAGTCTAATTGTTGCTTGACCTCGCTATTACAAGCCAGCAAGAATAGTAATGGAAGTAAGATATATAGTAGTCTCATCATTGTAACTTAAAAGTAGATATAATCTGACTTATATTAAAGATGTACATGTGAGTTCTTTTGGTGGATAGGGTCTGATATAAAGTTTACTGATTTAAGTATTTAAAGCTGTACACTATAATTACATCTGTGTAGGGGCTTACGTCCTCTCTAAAAAAAATAGAGCACTCCGCTGCATCTGACAGCTACTTTTGAATATCTTATAAATAAAAAATGCCCGGTGATTAAACCGGGCATTTATATATTCCTGAATCAATTGCAGGTATATTACATTAATCCTGCTATGATCTTATCTTCTGTAATGCCTTCTGCTTCGGCTTTATAATTTCTTACAATTCTATGTCTTAGTACATACTTAGCGATGGCTTGTACATCTTCGATATCTGGAGAATACTTACCATGTATCGCAGCATAGGTCTTAGCGCCGAGTACTAAATATTGTGATGCTCTTGGCCCAGCTCCCCATGCGATGTAGTTATTGACATCTGCAGTTGCTCTATCAGTATTAGGTCTTGTCTTAGTAGTCATAGATACCGCATATTCTAATACGTTATCTGCAATCGGAATCTTACGTATCAGTTGCTGATAAGCTAAGATCTCGTCAGCGGTCATGACATTACTTAGGTTTGTGTTTTTATCTGTAGTCGTTTCTTTGACGACTTGTAATTCCTCTGCGTAACTTGGGTAATCCAGTGGTATGTTAAACATAAATCTATCTAACTGTGCTTCAGGCAGGGGGTATGTACCTTCCTGCTCTATGGGATTCTGAGTCGCTAACACGAAGAAAGGCTTAGGTAATAAGTGCCTATGACCACTTACGGTGACTGACCTCTCTTGCATGGCTTCGAGAAGTGCAGCTTGTGTCTTAGGTGGCGTTCTATTGATCTCATCTGCTAGGACAAGATTAGCGAATAATGGTCCTTTGTTAAATTTAAAAGAACGACTTTCGTCTAAAATTTCTGCACCTGTGATATCTGATGGCATTAGATCTGGTGTAAATTGAATCCTCTTAAAATCTAAGTCCAGAACTTCCGCTATTGTACTTACAAGTAAGGTTTTAGCTAATCCCGGTACACCTACCAATAGACTATGTCCATTACTAAATAATGAAATTAATACTGTCTGTACGACCTCTTCTTGTCCGACTATAACTTTAGAAATTTCAGCCTTTAGGGTTTTGTATGCACTCGCCAGTCCGTCTACGGCTTCTTTATCATTTTGAAAATTCAAACTCATCTCTTTATTACCTTACTTTATTTATAAAAATCGCAAAAATAAGCATACCGCTATATAAATGCTTAGACCGCTCTATTTATTGGTCATTCTGATATAGAATATTAAAACTTAACAACTTTCTGAGTCTTATATAGACCTTCGGCATCTCTAATTGTAATAATATACATCCCATCAGGTATATTAGACATTGATACTTTATTAAGTCCTACATTGATTTTAGTCTCTTGTAACTTATTACCAGCTTGTGAGAAGATGGCTAAGGTATTATTTTGACTTTTCTCCTTAGGTATGTCTAACACAAGCGTCTGATCCTGTATGAATACAAGAGCCTCTGCGTCAAAGCTAAGATTCGTATTACTACTCAAAAGATTCCTTATACTATTAAAAAATTCCAATACTCTCGACGCAGCAGGAAGTACACATTCTCCATGATCTGATAGGAATAAATCAGTGTCAGCTCGTATCGCTGTAGCGCTACTTCCGTTCGCTTGCATGACTGATTCTGCGAGAGTTGCATTCTCGAATGTTACCTGATCATCACCTACGCAATAATACATATTAGTCGGTGCTTGTGGTGCCCAGTCATAAGTATCATTATCTGCAAGTGCCATAGAAAAGGGATGCGTCGGATCTGTTAGGAGTGAATTAAGAATATCTGGTAACAACATATCCTTTGGCTTAGTAGATCCAGTATTAGTCATAAGTAGATCTAATAGAATAGTATTCAGGCTCCAGAGATCTATTTCTTCATCTCTGAATTGCTCGATACTTGGTATATATTCTGCCTTAAATACTTCATCTAATCCGATCATGCCGACTGTATTAGGGTAAGCAGTTTGATATCCTAATGTTAACCATGCCAGATACGCTACTGTACCATAATCCTGATCACCAAGGGTGAATTCCGCCATCTTTTCAGATATACTATAAGGTCCTGACATCGGTGCAGAAGCAGCAACTTGGAACTCACTGCTGAGATCCGTTTCTAATACTCTATGTAATGCCATTGCTGCATGACCACCTTGGCTATATCCAGATATAAATATTTGTTCATTTAAATTAAAATCCTCAAAATTATCATCTGCAGAAAGCTCTCTCGTAGCTCTCAGAATATCTACACCTACAGAGGCCTCAGTAGCTGCGTGTACATAAGGATGGACACCTGGAGAATCTCCAAGTCCTAAGAAGTCAGGAGCTGCAACGACATAACCAGTTCCTGCAAGTATCAATGCTAATGTATAACCACCCTGAAGATTAGAAGGTACATCTGCTCTTCCTCCTACGGTACCATGCTGATAACAAGCAAGCGGAAATATAGTCGTCTCGTCTTTGGGGATACATAATAGACCTGATGCTATATGATCGTTGCCATTAACATCGGGAGTATGGTAAGTTATCTTATATAAATCAACATCAAAATCTGCTCGAATAACACCGAAAGTCTGTAAACTAATATCTGCAGCGGTAACAGTGGTAAGATATTCTGTATCTTCTAATACTTGCGCTTGAGAAGCCTGAGTAAATAGAAATATAAATGATAGAATGGTCAGTCTTTTTATCATATTGCAATTTTTGATATTAGAAAATAAAAAAAATGTGGTAATTCAGGGGTTGAAAGTTACCATTTTTATAGCGAATTAAAATACTTTTGACTTTAAACATCTGTTAATGAAACAAATTGAATTGTGCTTCCTAATTATTATCACTTTAGTAGCCTTTTCTTGCGTTCCTGAGTCTAAAAAAATTCTCACAGAAGTGGAAATATCCCCTGCTGATCCAGAGGTCATTAGAATAGCATCTCATCAGTACAATGAGCTGACAGACAGTATATTACCATATTTTAGTCACGAAAATCCGACCTATCGTTACATAGCTGCCAGAGCCTTTGCATCACATCAAGATGAGCGATCATTAGATAGTCTATACACCTTATTAGATGATCCTGTTCTAAAAGTTAGATCCGTAGCAGCTTACACCATAGGCCAAATCAAGAACGAAAACTCTACAGCAAAGCTCTTAGAAGGATTTCGCCAGAGAGATACAATGTCACTGGACAACTCAGGTAACTCTGAGATATTACATGCAATAGGTAAGATAGGAGATGAGAAGCTACGGGATTATATGCTTAAGGCTGATGGCTACCGGAGGACTGATACTTTATTGCTTCTAGGTCGGATGAAGGGCCTATATAATTATGCTTTGCGAGGGATGATAAGTCCAGAGATTGTTACACTGGCAGTAGAGACTGTCAGGGATAAGTCAATCGATAACTCTGTCAGATTAGTAGCAGCTCATTGTCTATCTCGTCCTACGGGAATAGATATAGATAAGTATAAATTCCAAATAGCAGAAGCTATGATCGAGGAATCAGACGTCTATATCAAGATGGCACTTGTATCCGCTCTAAGACATACAGACGATAAAGAAATACAAAGTACATTATTAGATCAATTAGATCTTGCTTTAGATTATCGAATTAAGTGTAATGTGATAAGAACACTGCAGAGTTATAGTTATATAGAATCTGCAGAAAAAATCATTGAGCTATTAAAAAATAAAAATACCCATGTAGCAATAGCGGCAGCAAATTACTTAGCAGAGAATGGCAGTAAAGATGACGTGTCATTCTATAGAACAATAGCGAGAGATACAACAGACTGGGGAGTCAATACAGCAATTTACAAATCAATATTTAAGCTATTGCCATACTATTATACTAAGACGATTAATGCTACAAGATGGCAAGTGCAACAAGCTATCAAGAGTGAGGAAGATACACTTGCAATTACTCAATATATAGAAGCCTTAGGCAATGATCCTGGGAGCTATCCTTACTTAATAGAATATGGAAAAGATAAGACCAATGTTCCCATAAAAACAGCGATTACTTCTGCATTAACCAATATGCTGTCAAGTGAAAATTTTGCAGGTACTCATCAAGGGTTTGTACGTTTTCATAGGAGAAAAATATTTGACTATCTGAAGGAAGAGATGATGTCAGGGGATGAAGGTATCACAGGTCTTGTAGCAGATGCTATAGCGAAATCTGAAACTGAATTAGTATCACTTATTGATAGTACACAGTTTCTGTTCGAAGCGAAAGATAGGTTGCAATTTCCTGGACAAATAGAAAGTATCAATGCTGTAGAGAAAGCAATCGCAGCAGTTAGAGGAGTCAATAATCCTAAGCTAACTGTAGCTACTAATGCTAAACTACCAGACTGGAGTCTATTAGAAAAGTATGATGAGAATACTAATGTAATTGTCAAGACTAATAAAGGCGTATTTACAATTAGTCTTTACATGGAAGAAAGTATCGGCTCTGTACTTAATTTTCTTTCACTTGTAGAAGGTAATTTCTATGATAATAAGATATTCCATAGAGTCGTTCCTAATTTTGTAATACAAACTGGAAGCCCAAGGGGAGACAACTATGGTGGAATGGATTATGTTATAAGATCTGATCTTGGGCCATTAGAATATGATGATGAGGGATATGTCGGAATGGCAAGTGCTGGTCCAGATACAGAATCTACACAATGGTTTGTTACTCATTCTCCGACACCACACCTCGATGGTAAGTACTCTATCTTAGGTAAAATAACAGAAGGAATGGATGTCGTACATAGTATACAGTTAGGAGATACAATAGAAGATATAATAATCACATCTAAATAGTTATATAACAATATCGTAAATGAAAGAAACACCACTTACACAAGTGCATATTGACTTAGGAGCACGTATGATGCCATTTGCTGGATATAACATGCCTGTCAGTTATACAACCATAAATGAGGAGCACCTTACAGTGAGAGAACATGTCGGCCTATTCGATGTGTCTCATATGGGTCAGTTTTTTGTTAAAGGTAAGGGAGCATTAGATCTCTTGCAGAAAGTCAGTTCTAATGATGCTTCTAAGCTGGTTGTCGGTCAAGCTCAGTATTCATGTTTTCCAAATGATAAAGGTGGAATCGTAGACGACTTTATAGCTTATAAAATTGCAGATGATGAATATATGCTTGTCGTCAATGCTTCTAATATTGATAAAGATCTTAAATGGATACAGGATGCAAATGAGTATGATGCGACCATTACTGATAAGTCAGATGGTATGGCATTACTTGCACTACAAGGGCCGTCTGCAACTAAAGTATTGGAACAGTTGACTAGTGTGAAAGTCGATCAGATTCCATACTATTATTTTGCAATAGGAAATGTATGTGGCGTATCGGATGTGATTATATCAGCCACTGGGTATACTGGTTCTGGTGGATATGAGTTATATGTAGACAATAAGGTAGCGACAGATATATGGAATAAGATTATAGATGCTGGACAGGAGCATAATATATTGCCGATAGGATTAGGTGCAAGAGATACGCTCAGGTTAGAGATGGGATATTGTTTGTATGGACATGAGATTAATGATGAGACCTCACCTATAGAAGCAGGATTAGGATGGATCACTAAGACTAAAAAAGAAGCTGACTTTTTCTCAAAAGAAACATTTGCTAATCAAAGAAAAGAAGGTGTTGCTAACAAACTTGTCGGATTCCAATTGTCTGATAAGCGAGTGCCAAGACAAGGATATGAGATTACAGATGGAGATCATAATGTAGTCGGAGTGGTAACATCAGGCACTTTTTCTCCTTCATTGGATTGTCCGATAGGGATTGGGTATGTCCCTAAAGCGATGTCAAAAGTAGGAGAAGAGGTTGCAATTAAGATCAGAAACAAATACTTCCCAGCTACAATAATCAAAATGCCATTCTACAAGAAATCTGAGGGCTAAAGCGTTAAAGCGGTTAAATTTTTGCTCAAAATCCTATTTAAATGTAAATATTGTGTTGCTTTTCGAAACAATCAAAGCCATTTTGCATTTATAATTACCTCAATAAATTCGGATTGTGAAAGATTTTAACGAAGCTAAAAGCTACTTCATCGCCACATGGGGAGAGCTCGGTATAAATTGGGGCATCAATAGAACCATGGGTCACATCCATGCCTTATTGCTTATCAGTCCTGAGTTATTAAGCGCAGATGAGATCATGGAAGAGCTCAAGATTTCTCGAGGTAATGCTAATATGAATCTAAGAGCTTTACTAGATTGGGGTCTGATATATAGGAGGTCAAAAGCTGGTGAGAGAAAAGACTTTTTCACAGCAGAAAAGGAACTCTGGAATGTATTCAAGAAAACGCTCGAAAGAAGAAAAACTAAGGAGCTGAATCCCATGCTCGATATGATCAAAAAATTATCCGACGTCGAAGCTGATGATGCAAACTCTAAAGAATTTAACCGAATAGTCAAGAATCTTGATTCCATATCTTCAGCCGCTGACAATGCACTCGACAAAATTATAAATTCAGAAAGTAATCTATTACTGAATACCTTTGTAAAGGTCATGAGGTAATTTCCATTTTTAAGATTGAGTGAATTCCTAAAATGGACAATCATCTCCTATTCAATTTTATAACTGATATATATAATATCAGTATTCCAGCAAGACTTAATAATCCATTCTCAGATCACACACCTGCTATTTCCACAATAGCTGCTAAAGAATTTCAGAATTTCATTGCTACCCAATCTCATCTATGGAACTATGATTTCCGAATACGAAAAGGTAAAATGTTTGGTGTTCTTGTAGTCCAAAATAAAGACAGTTCTTATGATTACTTAGGGACAGTATCTGGACAATTACAAAGGAATACATTATGTGAAAAATTCGTTCCTTCTGTATTTGATGATTCTATAGATAATTATTTTATCAATAGAGGTATGACAGAGTTGACAGAACTTCGTCTACAAATCGAATCCGAAATAGAAAGCTCAAAGATTCTTTCTCTGAAGGAAGAACGCAAACAAAAATCTAAAGCCTTGCAACAAAGACTTTTTGATAATTATAATTTCATTAATCTAGCTGGAGAAGAAAAGAATATATTAGAAATATTCCAATCTTCTGAGCATGGACATCCTCCGTCTGGTGCTGGAGATTGTGCTGCACCGAGATTACTACAATATGCGATCCAGCAAGGGTTGCGACCGATTGCACTATCAGAGTTCTGGTGGGGGAATCCTCTTCATAATAACGAAAGAGAACATGGTGTCTTCTATCCTGCGTGTAAAGAAAAATGCAGACCTATATTAGAATATATGTTGCAAGACACGAGCCTTTACATTAATAGACAACAAGCATAGAGGGGCAATCTTAATGTTTCATTTTTCATATTTTATCATCTATAAGGGTAACAGAATATACCATAGGGATACTAACTATTTATAACCATAGTTCTCATTGTGATTAATTTTATCCAATTCTAAGTAGGAATATTGTGTATACATGATTAACTTACTTTACGTTTTATACAACTAATGCTGAAATGATTAATATTCTCATCGCCGATGATCATCAGATTGTAACTGATGGTATAAAGAATCTTCTTTCAGAAGAACCACTTCTGGAGATCGTACAAGTAGTCCATGATGGACAATCTGCTGTAGATTATTGTACCGAGCATAGCGTTGATATCTGTCTTATGGATATTAATATGCCTATTATGAATGGCATAGATGCGTGTAAAAGAATTACTACAAAAACCAGTACCAAAGTTATCGCAATCACTAATCACCAAGAGCTTGCATTTATTTATAATATGATTAATGCAGGTGCTTATGGATACTTACTTAAGATAAGTGGTAAGGATATTCTTGTCAAGGCGATACATCAGGTGATGCAAGATCTGAAGTATTTTTCTCCAAGGGTAAAAGAACTAATAGAAGCCATGGATAGCAACTCTTACTCTGAGATCAAATCTCCTGATATAAGCCTATCCAGAAGAGAGAAAGAAATATTGAAATTGATAGTATTAGGTTATACGAATGTAGAAATATCTACCAAGTTATACATCAGTAAAAATACTGCGGATACACATCGAAAAAACCTCCTAAGAAAATTAAATGTCAACAATACAGCAGGACTTGTAAGAATCGCTTATGAGACTAATGTATTGTACTCATAATGATCGACGATGAGATCATGCGGTTATATATTCTCTTCTATTTTTATTCTCTTCATATTTTCTATTAATTCACTTTATACTCAGCAATCAGTCTTACATCTAACTGATGATATAGATAGATATAATTTAGGTAGTTCTTTAGAATACTTTTCTGATAGTACTAAGTCGCTTAGCTATCGAGATGTACAACTTTTAGAAAGTGATGATTGGTCTTTGTTTGATTCTCAGCATGCAAGTCTGCCAGGATCTCCTGGTCACCACTGGGTCAGATGCAAACTATATAACAACAATCCTAACGAAACTACATATTACCTCAGCATAGATTATGCACATATTGCAGAATATCAGTTATATCATTTTGTAAATGATCAGATGACTTTGACAGATGTGCAAGGGGATAATTTCAGGTTTGATAATCGTGAGATGGCTTCGCCTTACTTTGTCCATAAAATTGTGATCCCTTACAATTCTCCGATGGACCTTCTGATTAGAATAGATCAGGAGGGGCAAGATATTCCACTACCGATTATCCTAAGAACAGATTCAGAATTATTGAGAAGTAATACTGGCAGATATATTGTTCATGGAATAAGCATAGGCATTATAATGCTTCTTGGCATAAGTATATATTTTATCTACAGGACTACAGGGGTTTTCTTTTTGTTTTTAGAATCTCTGGTTCTACTATTAAGTATCTTATATGTATTCGCTGAGGAGGGTTATGGATTTATGTTTATTTGGGGGAACCTATATCCTTCCTTTAATGGACTCTCTCGTCCTTTGACTATTGGATTAGTGACGATAGTCAATGTATTTGTGTCTCTTTACTTTTTGGATTTCAAAAAGCAAAATCCACGATTATTTAAATATAGTATTGTAGGAACTGGGTTCTATGGGTTGAGTATGATTTTATTTCACCCAGTTTTTTTGTTGCCATTTAAGACTGAAGATAGTATCACCACTTTTATAGTTGTGTTTTTAATCATGACAGCTATAGCTACTTTATATAATTGTTTTATAGCTCTTTACGCATATATTAGGTATGGTAATAAAGATGCAATTGTATTGATTTTAGTTTACATAGTTATAGCATTAATCATTATCACGAGAAGCCTTAGTTACCTGTTTCAGATTCAGATTAATTTTATTTCCCAACATGGAGGTATACTTGCGCTTACGATGCATTGTCTCATCATCGGAGGATATATGCTTAAGAAGGCACTTAATGTATTCAATGAAAAGCAGCTTACCATACTCCAATTATCAGAAGATAAAAGATTAGCTGCAGAGGCGATGCTACAGAATCTTAATCAAGAGAGAGAACGTATCTCAATGGATATACATGACAGCTTAGGCAGTTTGCTATCTGGGATATCACTTAATATGGCTTCGCTAAGAGAACGTATCCCTAATGTGTCACAGGATACGACTTACCTTAATTCTATGGAATACATCACTCAGCTAGATGAAGAGATGAGATTGATATCACATAATTTATTGCCTAAGACTCTTAAGGCTTTTGGTCTAATACATGAGCTAATGAAAATAACAGAAACCATCACGGCAAGCCATGATATCCAATTCAAATTAGAATTTCAAGGATTCGAAAAAAGACTGAAAGACCAGCTAGAATTAGAATTATATAAGATGACTCAAGAGATCATGGATAACATCATAAAACATGCCAATGCGAGTCATGTCCTCGTCCAAATCAATCAATATTCTGATGAGGTACACCTAATCATAGAAGATGATGGGAGAGGTTATGATCCAGAGCTAACTAGACCTGGTGGCAATGGCTTAGAGAACCTAAGAAATAGAACCAAATTATTGAATGGAGAAATAGACATCTACAGCAAAATAAGAGAGGGGACGTCAATTAGTATTAATATCCCATTAGGGTAAAAAAAATGTCAAAAAAAAGTAGATTAAACAAAGTCTTAATCCTGACCTGGCTAATCTACTTATATATTTCTGAGGAGAGAAGTTAGACTAATTAACTAACTTATACCCATGTCTTTTCGTATTTTATTTAAAGCAGAACCTTCTCTTACCCATTCTATCTGAGCAGCGTTATAAGTGTGATTCACTAAGAAACTATCCTCTGATCCATCACTGTGTGATAACTTAATGGTAAGCGGCTTACCTGGTGCCATCTCCTCGAATCCTAAGATACTGATCTTATCGTCCTGCCTAACTTTGTCATAATCTGCTGTATCAGCAAATGTTAGCGCTAACATACCTTGCTTCTTAAGATTAGTCTCATGTATTCTTGCAAATGACTTTACGATGACAGCATTGACACCTAAGAATCTTGGCTCCATTGCTGCGTGTTCTCTAGATGATCCTTCTCCCAAATTTTCTTCTCCAAAGACAACTGTACCGATACCTGCTTTTTGATAAGCTTTAGCAGAATCCGGAACTGGACCGTACTCATTTGTTTCATAATTAATAACTAAGTTGGCTTTATCATTAAAGTAGTTAATTGCTCCCGTGTAACAATTCTCAGATATGTTTTCTAAGTGACCTCTATAAGTTAACCATGGTCCAGCCATAGATATATGATCTGTTGTACACTTACCTTTAGTTTTGATGAGGATTCTCATATCAGTTACATCATCTGCTGTAATAGGTACAAATGGAGTCAATAACTGTAGTCTATCTGATGAGGGATCTACTATTACTTCGACACTACTGCCATCCTCTGCAGGTGCATTAAATCCTCTATCTTCTACTGCAAATCCATTAGGCGGTAATTCATGTCCTGTCGGCTCATCGAATTTCACTTGCTCACCTTTGTCATTAGTCAGTGTATCTGTCATAGGGTTAAAATCTAATCGACCGGCTATTGCAACAGCCGCCACAATCTCCGGTGACGCTACAAATGCATGCGTCGATGGATTGCCATCTGCTCTCTTAGAGAAGTTCCTATTGAATGAGTGTATAATACTGTTCTTAGGAGCATTCATAGGATCCTTATATCTCGCCCATTGTCCTATACATGGTCCACATGCATTGGTAAATATGGTTGCATTCAGATCCTCAAATATCTTAAGGATTCCATCTCTCTCTGTTGTGTATCTGACTTGCTCACTTCCTGGATTGATACCGAATTCTGCCTTGGTAGTCAGTCCTTTATCTACAGCTTGCTTAGCTATAGAGGCTGCTCTGGATAGATCCTCATAAGAAGAATTCGTGCAAGATCCTATCAGGCCCCACTCTACATCAAGAGGCCAGCCATTCTTAGTAGCCTTGTCTGTCATTTCCTTACCAGTATGTGTAGACAGATCTGGTGTGAATGGTCCATTAATTAATGGCTTGAGTTCGTCTAAATTTATTTCTATAACTTGATCAAAGAACTTATCTGGATCAGCATAACATTCTGGATCTGCTGTAAGATGTTCTTGTACAGCCTTAGCAGCATCCGCAATATCTGATCTGTCTGTTGCTCTCAGATATCTGTCCATGCTATCATCATAGCCAAAAGTAGAAGTGGTAGCTCCTATCTCTGCTCCCATATTACAGATGGTACCCTTACCAGTACAACTCAAATTCTTAGCACCATCGCCAAAGTATTCTACGATAGCACCTGTACCACCTTTTACAGTTAGGATATCTGCTACTTTAAGGATGACATCTTTTGGAGAAGACCATCCTGATAATTTACCTGTAAGCTTGACGCCTATTAGTTTTGGATTTTTAAGTTCCCAAGGCATTCCAGCCATCACATCTACAGCATCAGCTCCACCTACTCCGATAGCGACCATCCCTAATCCACCTGCATTAACGGTATGACTATCTGTCCCTATCATCATTCCACCTGGGAACGCATAATTTTCAAGTACTACTTGATGTATAATTCCAGCTCCTGGTTTCCAGAACCCTATGCCATACTTATCAGATACAGATTCGAGAAAATTAAAAACTTCATTACTTGTATTAATCGCATTTTGCAAATCAGCGTCAGCACCTATCTTAGCTTGTATCAAGTGATCACAGTGTACTGTAGATGGTACAGCAACCTTATCCTTACCAGCCATCATAAATTGTAATAATGCCATCTGTGCAGTTGCATCTTGCATCGCAACTCTGTCTGGAGCATAGAAGACATAATCTTTCCCTCGATTATAGTTCTGCAGGGGAGAATCTTCATGTAAGTGAGAGTACAGTATCTTTTCTGATAAGGTCAGAGGTCTATTCAGTTTCTCTTTTATCTTATCTATCTTGGAAGGAAGTGTCTCGTAATGCTTACGGATCATGTCTATGTCAAATGCCATAAAAGTTAGTTTTTAATGTGTATGCAAAAATAAAAATTGCATTTAATAAAATATCAGAGCGCTACAAAAATAACGTACAAGTAATGATCTATGTTCTTATAAATAAATTAAAGTATAAAAAGCTGATAATCAGATTATTATCATCTTTTGTTTTCTGTAATTTAATTGTACAGAAATAATTAATGCAATTATCATACTAATTGGGTTCGATTAGAGCAAGAATGATAAGGCAATGAAGGTAATACTATTTAAGATTAAGAATGTCCCTTATAATTTGCCCTAATTCTCCAGTTTCTTCGTTTAAAATATCTACCTCTATTGTAAGCGGGCAACGAAATCATTCGCTCATGCCTTGAACTTGAAAAATTAATTTCAAAATCTAATGGGACATCTTCAACCTTAAATAGTATAATAATATGCGAAGCGATCACTTTATGTCTTTCTTATAAATCACATGTTGCGATAACGCATGTTCTGCATCGAGCAATGGATGCTGGAATTCTCCGACTTTTTCCATTCCGATCTTTTGCATGATTCGTTTGGAGGGTTTATTCAGTGGTGATGTCCAAGAGTATACTAAGTCATAATTGATGTTATCTTTCATGTATTCTAGACAAGCCAAAGCACCTTCAGTACAGTAGCCTTTATTCCAGCTGCTGGCTTTTAGTCTCCATCCGATCTCTATGCATGGTGTGAAAGAAGCTTCAAATCTCGGATGAGCAAATCCGATAAATCCGATAAATTCTCCTGTCTCTAATATCTCAGTAGCATACAATCCATAGCCATGATCTGTATGGTGCTTGTTGATCCTGTCGATCATGGAAAGTGTTTCTTCTTCACTGAGTGTATTTGGAAAATGTCTCATCACTTGTGTATCTGCATTGATATCACAAAATTCTGAAGTATCACTAGGAAGCCATAATCTCAGACCCAATCTTTTTGTCTTTATAATGTAAGTCTTATCACTCATAATTATTAATTAGAATAGAGAAATAAATCCAAAGTGAGCTTTAGGTCTTCCGAGATCAAAAGCGATTTCGCTGGTCCGACCCACGGCAACGGAAAAATTAAATAATCCAACTTTCGTCTCGAACCCTAAGCTGCCACCGACTCCGATACCGACTGTACTATTCCCATCTTCTAACTCAAAATATCCAACGTCTACAAATGGGACACTGAAGTACGAATTATTAGAAAGTAATAATCTATAGTCGATAGTGGACACCGCATAGTAACTTGTAAAAAATGCCGCTTCGTCAAATCCTCTCAATATCTGATTACCACCGATCTGATATTTCTCATTACGCAAGAGACCTTCGGCACTGTATCTCCATCCTCCTTTAAGATGAAAACCGATGGCACTTCTTGCAGCTAATGGCAGATAATAATCACCGTCCAACTTGATTTCAAACCTTGGCGACTTAAGATCGAGACTATCATATAAGCTTCCATAATCAAAACCATCGCTACCCATAATCTGAGTGATCTGTGGATTGATCCTAATAGATTTTTCTCCGGCTATTCCCTTGAGCTTTATTTGATAGCCAGACTTAGGATTGAATTTGTAGTCTAATCTATTGATATATAATTCTAAGCCTAGACCTGTCTGACTATAGTCCAGATCTATCGGCAGCATTTTATTATTTCTTATAGAAGTCGTATCGACTTCTATAATGTCTGAGGATTCGTAATTCCATGAGACCTTCAGATAGTCCGTGCTATTCATTAGATATTGGACACCGAGATCTGCTTGTAGGGTAGAATAATTAAGCGCATTGCGGAATAAGCTCAGTTTAGTATCTATACCAAACGGCAGATCCAGAAGGTAAGGATAATTAAACTCTAATTGTAATTGCTGTTGCTCGGGTCTAAGTCTTTCGAAATTAATAAATATATACTCTCCATAGCCCAACTTGTTAAGCAATTCCGCAGTGAAATCTAAAGATAGAAATAATTGTTGGCCTTGGATATTAGTCGTAGGTATCACACCAAATAACAGATCAAATCGACTTGCATTCTTAGGCTCTAAGTACAAGTTCATAGAAGCTTGGTCAAGGAAGAAACTAAGATCTGGTGGTTTGACTTGTTTGAGGAATGTCAGCTTATCTAATTGGGATCTGACACCCATTAGTTGCTCTTGATTATATATGACATCATCTTTGAGACCCAGATAGTTTTCTATATAGGCACGTCTGATCTTTAGGTCACCTACTATGTGTATAGAGTCTATGGTAATCTGCTGGCCTAAGTCTATCTGCAATTGCCCCAGCAAGGTCGTGTCTTGGAATTCTAATCCATCGAGATATATCTTGCAAAATGGATAACCTGAATCACCATAGTAATCTATAATGCTTTGGCGGAGCTGTAGATATTCCTGAGTATTAGAAGGTTTCTTGAGTTTTAGTTTCTCTATAAAGTGGATGCTTAGAGAATCTAATGTCAATTGTGTAAAATCATATTGTCTACCTGTATGAATATGTGCCTTATATTGGACTGCAGCAGTGTCTAAGATAACAGAGTCCAGAGAGGCTTCGAGGTAGTTGTCATTGATCATCGACTCTATAATATCGTAGAGTAAGACTTCTGGCGTTTGTTTATTTTTATTTTGAATTAGAGTATCGTTATCTGAGACATAAGCTGGGTTATCATATACGAGTCTGAGGGGAATTGATTGTGACAGCAACTTTCCCGAAATAAAAAAAGCAATGATATATAGTGTAATTCTAATGTCTAAATATACATTTGTATCATGATCAAAAGTAGGCTTGTTTGTCCAATTATGCACAATAGTTAACGGATATGGCAGGTATATACATACATATTCCATTCTGTAAGAAAGCTTGTCACTATTGTAACTTCCATTTTTCTACATCTATGGGGCAGAAAGAGAAGATGGTAGAGGGGATTATAAATGAGTTACAGATGAGGTCTGAGTACCTCGATGGACTTACTGTAGAGACTATATATTTTGGTGGAGGTACCCCGTCTGTGCTGAGCTCTTCTGAGATCGAACGGATTGTTAATGCCTGCACAGAATCCAATCGAGTAGCGGATAATATAGAACTCACACTGGAAGCTAACCCTGATGACTTGACAAGAGATAAGTTACAATCTTTCTACGATGCGGGTATCAATCGATTAAGTATAGGAGTTCAGTCATTCCAAGAAGAAGATCTTACATGGATGAACCGTTCCCATGACACAAGTCAGGCTCGGTTATGTATAGAAGAATCATTTAAGGTAGGTATAGATAATTTCTCGATTGATTTGATATTTGGTAGTCCTACAACCACTAATGATGTATGGGCATCTAACTTAGAGATAGCTAATGATTATGGTGTTAAGCATATCTCTTGTTATGCATTAACGGTAGAGGAGGATACGGCATTAGACCATTTTATAAAAAATAAAAAAGTAAATGCTATCGATGACGATATTGCACAGCAGCAATTTCAGATGACGATGGAAATATTGCAGAGCCACGGCTATAATCATTACGAGATATCTAATTATTGCTTACCTGGATATAGCTCTCAGCATAACGCTAATTATTGGAATCGAGTACCATATCTTGGAATAGGGCCGTCAGCACATTCTTATAGTGGCATAGAGAGATCATGGAATATTGCTCATAATGCAAAGTATCTGGCAGATATAGAAAATAATATATTACCGATCAGTAAGGAGTTGCTGTCTACACAAGACTTATATAATGAGTATATCATGACAGGACTTAGAACTGCTAAGGGTATAGACTTAGAATACATCTCCTCTATAGGCATTGGTTATAAGCAGCACTTCTTAAATGAAGCCAAAACCTATATAGATACACACGAAATCAAAATACAAGACAATATCTATACATTAAGTAAGAAAGCATGGATTATCTCAGACAAGATCATTTCTGACTTATTTGAATAGTAAAATTTGCACTATACGACGATTGTGCTTAATTATTAATCACGATTCAAGAATATATCCTAAATTTAACTACCTCATTATTATAACTACTTCCATCCTTTAGTTTGATTTTTTTGATATCAACAAATTAGATTCAGTTATATGCGAATTATTCTATGTGTCTTGGCTTCATTACTATGTGTAGTGATATATGGACAAGAAGGGGAAAGATGTCTGAATACTGTCCAAAATCATACGGAGAAATTAGAAAACGACTCAGATTACAAACAAAAGTTTGACGAGTGGCAAAAGAAAACGGCACCTATTATCCAGGAGCGACGTGAGCAAAAGAATCCTGGATGTACATCCGGTCCATTAAGAATTCCAGTTGCAGTACATTTCGATTCAGGAATCATTCAGCCGAGTGAGGAGGCATGTGCTATCACGATTGTACAAGATCAGATAGAAGAACTTAATCGAGAGATGTTAGGACAGGATTCTGATGCAGCTTTGATGAGTAATTTTACTTCATGTTTTGGGACAGGGATTTTAGGAGATGCCTGTATAGAGTTCTGTATAGCTGATCAAAATCACCCCTCAGGATATGGATTGAATAATGGAGACTTAGCCATTACTTTCGGAGATGTCAGTTTTAATATCACTGGAGGTAATTTTACACCAGTCAATTCTGACTGGGCTGGATATGTTAACATCTACGTAGATAATCTAGGAGGAGGACTTCTCGGAGTTGCTAATGACATACCTGGGGACTTTAATGGTGACGGAGTCATGGTGACGACTTGTGCTTTTGGTACGGGAGATATTATATGTAGTGGTGTCCAGACCACAGGAACGAGTGGCTGTACTACAACCTATGATGAGGGTGAGACATTGGCTCATGAGATCGGGCACTACTTTGGCTTATTCCATATATGGGGAGATAATGGTGGATGTAATGGGACTCAGGACGGTATACCTGATACACCTGATATGTCCACTAATTATAGTGGATTTCTGGGATGTGGGAATCATAATGATTGCTCAGACTTACCTCAGACTTGCGGAGATGAGGACATGTATATGAATTTCATGTCGTATGCGGGAGATGGATGTATGTATATGTTTACTTCAGATCAGAGCGATGTCATGTATGCAACTGCAATTGCAGAAGGGTACACAACATCTTCTAGCAAGTGCAGCAGTCCAGAGCCATTAGCGGATTTCTCACCACAAGGAAATATTAGTATCTGTACGAATGATTGCATCAATTTTACAGATCTAACTACTAACAGCCCTTCGACATGGTCCTGGACATTTAATGTAATATCAGGTAATCTAACAATAGATATTAGCAGTTCTAATGTACAGAACCCTATGGTATGCCACACTGGAGGTACATCAGGCATTATATCGACTCAGCTTACAGTTACTAATGCTGCCGGAACAGACATGCTTGCACAAAATCTGCAAGTAACTATATCCAATAATACTTATTATAGAGATCTCGACATGGACAACTTTGGTGATGCTAATGATTTCGTTATAACTTGTATACAACCCGCAGGATACGTCGCAGATGATACTGACTGTAATGACAATGATGCAACTGTATATCCTGGAGCTATAGAGTTATGTGATGGACAGATTAATGATTGTACTAACAGCATGCTGCCAAGTGATGAATCTGATAATGATAACGATGGATATGTAACCTGCTCGATCGATGCAGGAGGCTGGAATGGTGTTAGCACTGTCGTAGGAGGAGATGACTGTGATGACAATAATCCTAACAATCATCCTAATAATGCTGAGAAGTGTGATGGGATAGACAATAATTGCGATGGCATAATAGACGAAGGACTTACTCGGATTTTCTATGCAGATACTGATGGAGATGGATTTGGTGATCCTAATAATTCAGTAGTAGCTTGTAGAGCACCATCTGGTTATGTTTCAGATAACACAGATTGCAATGATTCTAATGCAAATAGTTATCCAGGTAACCCAGAAATTTGTGATGGCATAGACAATAATTGTGATGGTAATATAGATGAGGGGATTGGCCAGATTTACTATGTGGATAGTGATGGTGATGGATTTGGAGATTCTAATAACTCTATCAGTGCATGTGCAATACCATCTGGTTTTGTAGCTAATGCTACCGATTGCGATGACTCTAATAATAATAGTTATCCAGGTAACACTGAGATTTGTGATGGAATGGATAATAATTGCGATGGTGTAATAGATGAGGGATTTAGTTTGCAGACATTCTATGCTGATACAGATAATGATGGATTTGGAGATTCTAATAATGGCCTGAGTGCATGCACAATGCCAGCAGGATATGTAACGGATGACATGGACTGTGATGATGCGGATTCTACTATCAATCCTAATATAATGGAAATATGTGATGGCATAGATAATAATTGTGACGGGAATATAGATGAGGGGATTGGCCAGGTTTACTATGCAGATAGTGATGGAGATGGATATGGAGATTCTAATAACTCTATCAGTGCATGTGTAGCACCATCTGGTTATGTAGCTAATGACACTGATTGCGATGATACTGATGTTAATAATTATCCTGGTAATGCAGAGGTATGCGACGGGACAGATAACAATTGTGATGGTATAGTAGATGAGGGCTGTGGTCCAGCCCCAGATTGTGATGGTGATTACCTAATAATCAATAATATATCACAAAATACTTATCGAGCTGAAATAAATATTCTATCTGATGCAGTCATTAATAATGGGCAATCTATACTTTATACTGCTGGTACAGATATAGATTTGGTTTACCCTTTTGAAGTTGTTATAGGTACAGAATTCGAAGCTAGAATAGAACCTTGTACATCTGTTAATGCACAGCAAGGTGGAAGTATTATGAAAAGGCTACAAGAAGAAATCGATCAATTATTAGCTAAGCATTTTTCGATATCAGATCTAATCACAGTTGTAATAGAAGACCAGAAAGGCCATTCTATTTGGGAGATCAATGATGTGCATAATCTCAATGCTAAAGTTCTTATCGATCATATGGATGAGGCAGGAACAGGCGTCTATGAATTGAGTTTATTTACAAGAGAAAAGACTATCTATCAGAAAGTCGCTTATATCAAATAGGGATTGCTGTGTATCATAGAAAATTTATGACATTTAAACTATCAGATCTATCACAGAGTTAATTACTTAATAATCAGATTAATGATCATGAAAGTATTAGGTGTAATAATTTTATTTTTTTGTCATATTCAAGCTAACTCTCAATCAGATATGAAACTTATATACGTCGGTGACCCAATGTGCTCATGGTGTTATGGATTCGGGCCAGAGTGGCATAAGACTATAGATATATATTCTGAGAAGATGGATGTAGAATATGTTATGGGCGGGCTGAGACCTTACTATGAGAAGCCTATGATTGAGATGAAGTCATTTCTTTCTGAGCATTGGGAGCAGGTGCATAATGCGACAGGCCAGCCATTCACATATGGAATCTTAGATCGATCTGATCTTAATTATGATACTGAGCCGCCCAGTCGAGCAGTCATTATTGTCCGCCAGATGAAGCCTGAAGTTGTACCAGAATTTTTCTCAAAAGTCCAAAGCCTGTTTTATTACGAAAATAAAAACATGAACTTAAGTGAGACTTATCATGAAGTATTAGAAGAACTCGATATAGACAAGAACGAATTTGATAAGATATTCTCATCGCAAGCAGGGAAGGATGCTTCCAAGATAGATTTCCGCAAAGCAGCGGAGATGGGTGCACAATCATTTCCGACTGTGCTATTAGAGAATAATGGGGAGTATTACATCGTAGTGCAAGGCTATGCAAGTAGTGATAATGTATCGCAATCTATAGATCGACTTATTACAAAGTTAAGCAAGTAAGTCCGTCATCAGCAGCTGCTATCCCATAGAGTTACTCCAGCCGATCGATGGCTCTGATCATGTGTATAAGTTCACTAAACTTGCCGTACATCTCTTGTCGTTAGTATCTCAGGTCAACAAAGAAGTACTCACAAAGACTAAAATCATCAGAAGACATTATCCAGAATATATTCCTTGGTATAGAGCCACATCGGGAGGAGGTGCTATTACTTTGGGTAATCGCAGATGGAGTCGGATCTATTACACAGAAAACTGGTTCTCTGATGATCACTCGATATATAGTAATGCCGCATATGGCAGCAACTTATGGGTATGGCTTAGGATGACATCTCATGAGGTTATACACTTGACACATGCTCTTAGATTTAGGTTTTTCATACTCTATCTTACAGTATTCGCCTACCAGTATATTAGATATGGGCATGACAAGGCGCCATTAGAGTTAGAGGCTAATGCAGGTACTTATCGTCTGTATAGATTTAATAACTATATGGTCAGCACTCATAACTTATCGATTGATAAAATGCTGATGGGCTCTATGTCAGAAGAGGATAAGATATCTATGTTAAGTAATTACTGGGCACAATATAATGATAGAGTATAATTTAATAACCTTCATTATCGCTTTGGGGTGTAAGGATCTTTTGGTTTGAATTTACTTACAGAAGTCGATTTTAGAATCTCTCTCCCTTGTTTATAGAATTTGTAGGCATAGTATAACATCACGATAGATATGGATAGACTTGCAAGCCCTCTTGTCCAGACAGTATATACAGTAAATGATAGAGCGACAACCAATATCACTATTCCAGCCACAATGTAAGACCATCCTTTATCCCTTCTCTGATTATCTTTCTCGATCTCTACATATATATCTTGTAACTCATAGTCTATCATAGCGATCTGCTTAGCATCATAGCTTTGCTGCTTAAGGTATAAGTCTATATCATCTCTTTTACTGCCATCTGAGATCATTTCCTTACACTTCTCGATTATGGATTCTTTGTTCTCGATCATATTATTTTATGCCAGGGATTCACGATTTTAAGTCTTTTATGTTTTTTATAAAAATAAAAGTAAAGCATCTGACACAAATAAGGTAGAATAATCAATGTGTAGTGACTCAGTATAGAACTTGTAGTGGATTACGTAGGGTCTGAGTGCATAGGGTAGACCCACCTAATCCTGTCTTCCTTATGTACGTGTTAAAGAAAAAACAATTATGAAAAATCTAATCTTAACTTCAGTCTTCTTTCTCTTAGTTATCTCTACTGCATTAGCAAATAATGATTCTGGTGTTCCAGTAGTATTGCTAAATTCTGCAGCGGTAACAATCACAGTGGATAATGCATCTCAAGAATTATTCGAGTCAGCAACGATATCTGCTGATAAGAACAATGTAGACTTCATAGCAAAAGAGAATATATCATTCGTACAGATCTATGATGCAAATGGAAAGATAGAATTCCAATTGCCAGTAGAATCTAATAAGATAAGAATCAACAAGAATCTATTCGAAAAAGGGAACTACAAGTTAGGATTCAAAGTACAAGGTGTAGATGAATTATACATCGCCAAAGTGAATCTAAAATAAGAAAGAGTATTTCTTTAAAATAAAGGGTATTAAGTCAAAAGTCTGATAGAGTTTCTATCAGACTTTTTTTTGTTTAGGGCATGCCATAGGTATCTATTATTCCGTAACCGATCTAATGTCTAAAGCTAATCCTAAAGTAGACTAAGATTGTAATTTCTTCTGCAACAGCAGATACTCCTTAGCGAAGTAAGTGATGATGACATCAGCTCCTGCTCTTTTGATACTTAGAAGTGTCTCAGGCATAGTCACTTCATAATCTAACCACCCGTTATTACATGCAGCGATCAGCATAGCACACTCACCACTGACATGATAAGCTGCGATCGGTTGGGTGAAGTTATCCTTCAGTTGTCTGATGATATCTAAGTAATGTACGGCTGGCTTAACCATCAGGTAGTCAGCACCTTCTAAGGTGTCCAGCTCAGCTTCTAATATAGCCTCCCGACTATTAGCTGGATCCATCTGGTAGGTTTTCTTATCCTTAGGTATGGAGTCGTCTTCTACAGGAGCAGAATCAAGTGCATCTCTGAATGGTCCATAGAATCCACTTGCGTATTTGGCAGTGTATGACATAATACCTACATCAGTATATCCCGCCTGATCTAATCCTTCACGGATAGCACCTATCCGGCCGTCCATCATATCTGATGGTCCGAGGATGTCATAACCAGCTTCTGCTTGCGCAATAGCCATTTTGACGAGCACCTCTATGGAGCTGTCATTATCTATGATTCCGTCACTAACGATACCATCATGTCCGTCTATAGAGTATGGATCTAATGCAACATCACTGATCAGTGTGATGTGAGGAAATTTCGCCTTGATTTCTCTTGCAGCATGTAGATAATAATTATCTGCATGATAGCTGTAGCTGCCTGTCTTATCTTTCAGGGCGTCAGGAATTTTAGGAAATAGAATGTAAGAATGTATCCTGAGTGCTAAGCAATATTCTATCTCTATTAGTATCTCGTCCAGAGATCTTCTGTATGCGACAGGGAGTGATTCTATTCGCTCATTGATTCCACTACCTTCTACTAAGAATAGTGGCATGACAAAGTCATCAGCACTAAGCGTAGTCTCCTGAGTTAATTTTCTGATACTTTCCGTTCTTCTATTTCTTCTTGGGCGTTGGATCATAATTATTTTACTTTTTTTGGAACTGGATCGTGTCCTGACGATCCCCAAGGGTGACATCTACAGATTCTTTTCAGACCTAAAAATAATCCTTTTATTGGCCCCCATTCTTGTATGGCTAAGATAAGATATTGTGAGCATGTAGGCTGATATCTACAATTAGGTCCGAGTAGAGGCGATATTAATTTCTGGTACACCTTCACTGGAAATATTAATATGTAGGATAGTACCTTAGTCAAATATTGATTTCTTTTAGGAAGTCATCCTTATCTAATATGTGATAAGCTTTACGCTTCTTATCGACAAGAACATTAATTATATTTCTCTGATCTGAGAAAGATTCTGTGAGCAATGAGTTAGACACACTCATTGTAGAGAAACTATTCTGATCATTGACTTCGAGATATATCCACATGCCTTGTAAGTCTTTCTCGTCGAGTTCTTTCCCTATGTAATCAGGGCTGATTATATGATCATCTACTTCTATAGATAAGCGATCCAATATATAATTATAGATAATAGAATCTGCAGAAGCCGATTCCTGATCTGTAAATAACTTAAGCTCAGTACTATCTTGCTGTAACAATACCGTCTCTTCGAAATCATCGATAAATAGGAATACAGAAAACTGAATAGACTTCTGGTCTGACTTATAGTGTATATCCGTCTTGCTCATATGAAACTCGTGAGCAGTACCAGATAAGAGTAATAATATGGTGTATAGGATCTGAGTCATTATCTATAAGAAATGGATTGCTAATAAGAATAACCTATTTTTCTTACAATAAGTTTTATGAATTAATTTAACGTAATGTTATATAAATGATTACTCCACTATGGAATGTAATAGGTAATTTTAGTCAGCCACTTCTTTGGATCTTTTTCTTCGGTTGGATCTGTTACATATTCTTCTACAATCGGCACATTGCTAAGTATACCGTAGTCGTTCATGTACTCGTCTATGGCGTAATGTGCCTCTGCAGATCCTGCATAATCACCATAGTAATCTACTTGTATAGCTTTTCCTGAAGGGATCGTATGTGAATTTGTTCCAGCTATTTCGATAGATTCTTTGACAGGAATACTGGCAGCCATATCTGTTGTACCATTAGTCTCATCCCATTTATAGAAAAGACCTCCTGGCATGCCATCCATTTCTACTCCTGATGCTGTGACCTTTCCGAATAATGACGGTAAGTTACGAGAATAGAATTGCTGTACATTTTCCATTTCTATCTCTTGCCTTATAGTGACATAATGTTTTTCTGGCATATTGACTTCTTGGATTTTATAGCCTTTGTAGATTTTTTCTTTAGCTCTTTTTTCTACAATTCCTTTCATCTTAGCCAGTCCTTCTTTGTATGTTTTCTTCAGCCCACCTTTCATAAATAGATTAAATGGTCTAAATAATAAATTGGTCTCTGCGCCATCAAACCCCCAACTCACCTTAGTCTTATTACCATCAGGTGTAAATGACCAATCAGAATATGATGTCCCATTGAATCCATTAAATTCTAAAGATGTACGGATGCTCTTTCCTTTTTCAGATGACACAATGGCTTGAGTTCCTTCGCCTATCTTGTCATTGCCTTTCCACGACCACTTAGCACCTACGCCAGAAGTTTTCTCCGAGTAAGTATTAATAGCGTCAGGATCTAACTTAGACCAGGGAGACCATGCTTCCCAGTTTTTGAAGTCATTCACTTGATTGTATACCATGTTAGCGGGTGCATCGATGGTCATAGATTCTTGGAATACCATCTTCTTAGGCGACAAGAACATCAGTGCTAATACCCCTATCAGAAGTACTACCATAATGGCGATTAGAATACGTAGAAATTTTTTCATTAGTTTAAGTTTGTATGGTGTAAAAAATAGATAGCTGGCCGAAATGATGTCTATCTTTTACGGACGTTTTTTTTGTCTGATTATCTTGTATGCTTTCATGAAGAATACCATCACTACTGCAAATATCAATATTCCTAATAAAGCATATCCAATATTAAGCATATTCTTACATATAGCGAGTAATATTATGATAAGTAATAGTAGTGTAGGAACCTCATTATATAAGCGAAAACTCTCCGAACTCATAGTCCTAATGCCTTCGTGTAGTTTCTTAATAATCTTGCGATTACGCTCATGATAGATTGTCAGTATGAGTACGAATACCATCTTAGAGTGCAACCAGGTATTAATCTTAAACCACTCTCCACCATTATATACAATCATTGTGATGCCTAATATCCAAGTCAATACCATAGCAGGTGTGCATATAATTTTATGCAGTCTGCTCTCCATTATATGATACTGCTCAGAAAGTATGGTTCTCTTAGGTTCTTCAGCGTCCATCGCTTCTGTATGATAGACGAAGAGTCGTACGAGATAGAATAATCCAGCGAACCATGCTACGACGATTACGATGTGTAAGCTTTTGATTATTAGATATGTCATAATAGCTAAGTTAAGGCATCCTAAGCCAACCTACTAAGTTAGCTGCTTTTATATTCCAAGTGCCATCTTGGTTAACTAACTGATAAGTCCCTCTGCTGGGGTTAGTAGCGCCACCATTCTGCTGGACGAATTCTACCGAACTGTCAGTTACTTTGGTAATGATAAATAGATGGCCAAAATTATTTCCATTACCTGGACCTATAATACATAGATCATCGACCTTTGGCTTATCATAATGCCTGTTGCGATACTGAATCATGCCTCTTTTTTGATTCAGCTTAGCATGAGAGACAGATGGATCATAGAAGTCCTTAGCATGACCATAGCTGTCTGGCATCTTATGTCGATAGATCTCATAATAGAATCGCTTAGCGAATTCTACACATTGATACTTAAGTCCGAGATTATAGCCATCATCAGTCACGTGTCTACCGAATACGTTACCCGCAATTCCATTATAGTATATATCGACACCTTTGTAATTATCCATGACAGATCCTGTCTTGGCATTTGTGATGCTTCTTCTTCTCTTTTTTTTTGTGCTCGATTTCACTTCTTCCTTAGTGAAGAGATTATCGAAGAAATTAATCTTAGAAAAATCAGGAATTATAGCATTCCCAAATAAAAAATAAGCTATGCTGCCGAAGATGAGAGCTGTGATTAGAAATGCCTTTATTTTAATGCTGTTCATGTGGCTGCAAATCTATGGATTGATCTTAGAAAATCTAATCTATCTTAAGAAAATAAGAGCATTATATATCATTTTAATGATTCTCCTAAGGGTTAGGTACAACAAATGCATCCTTAAGGGAGATCCACATTTTGCATGTAGAGAATACTTGCTAAATTCATTACAATATCTATGCAGGTACTACAAGTGTGGTATTTCAATATATATTTTAGTTCCTTTTCCTGGGGCACTTTCTATTTTGTAATCACCGTGTAGGTTTCCTACTCGTGATGTAATATTTTTTATACCATAACCTCCCTTCATTTCATCTACATCAAAACCTTTTCCGTCGTCGCTTACTGATATTTTGAGATCCTTTTTGTCATTTCTTGATAGACTTATCCATGCATTAGTTGCTTGAGCATGTTTCATAATATTATTGACCATTTCAAAAATTATATTATAGACAGGGTAGGCTAGTGAATCAAATTTTACATCCTTTAATTCATCAGTAATAAAATGGAACTTGACTTTGTCATTTTTATTAAGATTATCTATCAGGTCTTCTATGCTTTTGAGAAGACCTATAGACTGTACAGTCTCAGGCATCAGATTATGCGATATTAATCGAATGTCTTCATAGGCACCATTAAGTTGATCAATAGTATGGTCAAGCAGTTCTGGATTGTTAAGTGATTCTGTCACTTGGATAGCTTCGAGTTGCCATCGGATTGCGGCGATTTTGGTATTGAGATTGTCATGAAGCTCTCCAGCCATTCGTTTTCTTTCTATGTTCTGGCCTGTAACTTGTGCTAGGAGAATTTCTCTATTTTTATTTTCGAGCTCATTATTGTTTCTCTTTAATCTTCTATTGGTCCATAATGAAAGTAAAAGTAGTCCTCCGATTAGGCCAGCTATCAATAAAAGATTGTTTCTATTGGACTTCAAATTTTCATTTTCTAATAAAGTTATTTCCTTTTCCTTTTCTAGTATTTCTTCTTTGTACTTAAGCTCACTTTCTAATTGCAGTGCTTCAGATTTTTTCATTTCTGCAATCGACTTTTGGTACCTTTCATAATGGTAAAGAGCATCTTTGTATTTACCCATTTTTTTATAAGTCCACCAAAGTTGTCTATCTGCTCTGTTAATAAATTCTTTATCACCGGATTTAATTACATAATCATACCCTATGAGTTTATACTTCAAGGCAGTCTTAAAGTCTTCTTTGTCATCAAAGTAGCCACCTTTGTCAAAATATAATGCATACAATATTGAATTATAATTTTCAGAAACTGCAATTTCTTTAGTAAGCTCAAAGTATATTTTTTCTTTTTCTGGATTATTTAATTCTCTATATACATTTGCAAAGCCTAATGCATTATTAGCTTTATGGTAGGCGTTGTCGTAATCGAGATTTAATTGTTCTACAATTTTATAATAATGAATTGCAGAGTCATAATTATTTATCCTATACGCTGAATAGTAGTTGAAATCGCCTAAGAAGTCTACAGATCTTATCCATTGCGAAGTGTCTTTTACGATCTCTGCGATAGTTGCAGACTTATGAGTAATTTCTTTTGCTTTTTGGAATAGTATAGTATCGAAGTTCATTAGTCCTGCATTTGACAGGACTCCAGAATATCCAGCTAACGCATGAGCATACTCTTTAGAATAAGTACAACAGGATCCTAATATTTTTACTGATTCTGAAAAATTTTCTTGAGCAGAAACAGACTCCGAGTTGTTCTTGTAAAAGACTCCAAGGACACGCTTTTCTAAGCCTCTTGCAAACGGGGTGTCTACTTTATTGGCGCTTTTAATAAAGGGATTTAACTCATTTGCATTGGTAATCTTATTATCATAGATATCATTAATTAAATCTTCACTTAGCTTAACTAATTCTTTTTCAGAATCAGAATACTTATAGATATCCTGAGATATACCCTGAATACTTAAAAAGACTAAAGATATAATTGATATAATTTTACTACTCATCTATTAGTTTGTATTTCATGGCAAATTTTATAACACCGACGACATTCCGAACGCCTAATTTTTTAAATATTTTACTGCGATGTACTTCGACTGTACCTTTAGTAATAAATAATTCTTTAGCAATATCTGAAGAAGATTTTTCCTGCGATATCAATCTTATGATTTCGATTTCTCGTTCAGTTAGAAGTTTTAGTTTCTCATTAGTTTGTTCTTGTCCATTATCAGAAAAGAGTGTCTTCATGACTTCTTGTCCATAATATAGATCCCCACGTGCTACAGTCTTAATGGCTTGCTCCAGTTCTTCTCTTTTTGCTTTCTTCATAATATATCCTTTGATCCCCATTTTGTACGCATCAGAAATAAGAGAAGGATTGTCATTGACTGTAAGCATTAAGATGTTCATATCAGGATATACTTCACGAACTTTTTGGCTGAGTTCTATACCTGTCATATAGGGCATATTAAGATCGGTCATAAGGACATCGATCTTATGAGATTGCAGGTAGGGGATTACCTCCCTGCTGTCATTGATGGTTGCGACGACTTCTATATTATCCATGAGTCCTATAAGTAATGATAGGCTGTCAAGTATAATCTTGTGATCATCGACGATTAGTGTTTTGATCATTTTCAATTGGGTTATAATTCAAAGTAAGAAATCGTTATTGTTTTATTGAATTTTTGCTGAATAAATCTGATTTTAAATGATTAAGTAATAGCCTAAGTTGGGTTATTTTCTTATAAATATTGTGTTTTCAATTACAGTTATAGCAATATTTATTTATTCACCTGAGTGTTATCCTAAGAGCAATTTCACTACGGCAGCATGAATCGTTTCTGTGGTCTATTTGAAAATGTTTAACTGAGAAAAGCAGAAAGAGTAATCGAAAGACTGAGAATTAAGAATATTCGTTGCATCGATTTTAATTTTTTTGATTTAATAATTTATATTTTATAAGTTAAGCTCGGCAGTAAAATATATGAGCTCGTAATTCCAGTTTCGCTGACTCTCTTAGTATTCCATAGCTGTACATTAATTTTCCATTTCGAATTTAATTTATAGTTTATGCCCATGCGATATCTTGTTCGACTTATCTCATTAACTCCATCTAATCTGTAGAAATATTGGATACCTATGAATGATGAAATCTTATTTTCACTGAAAAACTTAATTGTACCGAGGTAACAAAGAAAATTTGGATCTTCTATTTCTACATCATGGGCAAGATGCCATCGGATAGTATTACTCAATTTTACACCTTTGAATAGATATAAACTGTGTCTGATATCCATTAGCATAAGATTTCTATTGACACCATCTTTTAACCAAGAGTATCTCTCAAGAAAGAAAAATGAGAAGCCATTTCCCAGTTTACGCTTTATACTTAAGTCCATCGAAGTGTTACTATAGTCACTGTAAGAATTTTTATGCCTTACAATTGGTCTTAAGCCATATGTGGTTTTGCTCCCTATTTTACCTGACAGTTTAATTGATGACCATGTTGATACTTCTGACTGTGCTGTAGCTTGACCACTATTTAAACATGCTATTAGGCACGTAATGAAGAGTGTTCTAATCATCATTAGAATTCTATAATTTAATTGGGAATTATTATTGGTTTTCATTATTAACTTATTTGATTATTTGATAAATCAAAGATGGCAACAACATGCCCTCTATCAAATAACGTAAAACCAATAAATTAGTCTTAGATACATATAGATTCTACTATATGTTTACCCATAGTTATCCAAGTATGTGTTCTATTGTATATAAACAGCGTATCTCTCAACTTTTATAATATCGGAATTACATTCAACTCCTCCTTACACTTAATTTAATATGACAGTGTCTTTTCCAGTAGATATAGCAGTAAATGAAAAAGAAGAAATATATGTACATCCTTCACAGCCTTTTGTTAACTTAATAAATCTATGTCCAATATATCATAAGTGTTAGCTCCATTTTATACATGACGATACAATAGGGAAGCCTGCAAATATTAGTAAAAGGTATGGATTCAGTATTTTCATTATATCGGTCTTAATCAATAAAGTATCTGACTCCTAAATTGATATTAAATATGCCAAAATCTACATCTTCTCCAGGATCATATTCTGTTCCAGAAAGTGTTGTCTTAGAAAAACCACCATACATATAATTGCCTTGTAAGCAGATAGCAAAATTGGTATTGATATGATAATTAAGACCACCTCCAAGATGAAGTCCTAATCCGTTATTGAACAATTCCAATTCGTCTAAAGTATCTAGAGAAACTGGATCTACCTTATTACTAACAATTGCGAGTCCTGCCTCAAAATTAGGTCTCCACTTAGATAGAGTAGCGCCAAAAGTAAATCTGGCACTTATTGTCTGCATAGTAATGCTATAGGTATCCCAGTCAAATTCTCTACTGAATGATAATCCATAATGGTTAGCATGGACACTCATTTTTTCTGTTATTCCGTATCCTACTCCGATTTTGTATCCGAATCCTGTGGGTTCTAATTCTGAAAGTTCGCTTAGGAAGAAGCTTTCTGAAGACCAGCTCGAATATGAAAACCCTCCATAGAATGAAAATCCCGTAGCGCTTGATTGTATGTCTTGACCTCTTAGAGAAATTGAAAATGAAAATATTGTGAGAATAAGAATGATTAATTTGTTCATGATATTTAAGTTTTGTTTTCTTGTTAAATTATTTAGCTTGGATTTTATTTACTATTTATATAATTTTTAAATTCAGATAAATACTCATATCCACTTTGCCTATACTTAGTCATCACTGATGACTTCTCTTTAAATGAAACTTTCATTTTGTAGAAACCAAATAGTGTTATTGGACAATAACCAATGCATTCAATTACGCCATTAGATATACCTATCTCAAAAACTATTATGCTTCCTCCTACATCTTCTTTATAGTAGGTGTTAAAATTTTCTTTTTCTTCAATAATATGGCTTAACTCATCAGTCATTATTTTAAATCTACTATTTTGAAACCTTACCAATTCAAAGCCAAGATTCCAAAACCATCGGTGTATTGATTTTTGATCTATTTTGGACTTCTTATTTAGGGTTGCAGAATAAAATGTAGTAGACATTATTTATTTTATTTATAATTTTATTTCTAATAAAATATTTCAGAATTTTGAGATCTGAGTTTCACTTTGCTTAATTGTGTGGAAGCTGGAAAAACTACTTCTTGCTTTTCTATATTGCTATATTCTGGGTAATCAAGAGTAAGCCAATCAGAATACTTTGACTTGACCTCCATGATCTGAATACCAAGATGAACTTTGCCATTATTCTTCCTTTTTAATTTCGATATTCTTGCCTTTACAGGCGCTCCTTTTTCTATTAGCAAGTGACCGTCTATATAAACTTGTTGTGCCGCTTCTAAGTAAATAATTTGTCCTTCAGTAACCTTATTGCTTGAAATGCTTTTACCAAATCGTATTTTCAGATTTTGCTCTTGTACAAATACTTTTTTTGATTGAAGTTGTTTTGGCTGTTCTATAGTTTTTGAAGTTTCTTTTTTATCTTCTACTATTTCGATTATAGTATCATAACTATCTTCTTCTTCAGTACTCTCAGATTCTTTTGTTGCAGGTTCTGGTTTTACAACTTCTATTGTTACTGGTTCTGGTTTTTCTTTTGGTTTCGTGTAGGTTTCATTATTGTCATATTGATCCTTTTTATCAGAATCACTATTTTGATTTTTCTTTTTAGGTGTACTCTTATTTTCTTTCTTTTTAACTACATTTTCCTTTTTCGATTCTTCTTTTTCAGGTTCTTTTGTTGCTTTAATAGGTTCTATAATCGGTTGCTCTATTGTAACTGGAGTTATCTTATGGTTTGATTGGTATCCGTGTTGACTTGTATTTTTATTTAATGATCCTTCATTTTTATTGATACTTTCGCTTATCTCTGGTTCGATTATTTCTGTAGTAGGTACATCATTAGATACAGCACTTCTAATCCCGATTATGATAGTACTGACTATCAGTGAGATGAGTAGAAACTTAAGTGGGCCACTCATTTGTATATTTGGTAATCCTTTAGGTAGTGCTACGTTTTTTGGGATATTGATATTTGGTAGACGTAGTTTAAATGATGACAACGGATTAGAAGCAAGTGGTTTCTTGTCACGTTTAATATTTTCAAGTATTGTTATTAGCTCTTCAGCAGTACGGTATCTTTTTTTCGGATTTTTATCAGTCAGTTTTTTAACAACAGATTCTAATTTTGGAGAGATACCTACCAGTTTTATCTTAGGTTTTGTATTGACAACTTGGTATATGAGTGACGCTTCGCTTTCAGCTTTAAATAGAACTTTTCCGCTTAATAATTCTAATAGAATAATACCTATTGAATAGAGGTCCGATACCTTAGTAGGTTCCTTTCCTAAGTATATTTCTGGTGCAATATATTCTGCAGTACCTATTACTTTGTTTTGAGCTGTGATCCGAGTTGCAGAAGACATTCTCGCTATACCGAAATCCATGATCTTTACAAAGCCCTTACCATTTACCATAACGTTGCCAGGCTTTAAGTCACGATGTAGGATATTAAGATGATGTGCTTCAGCAAGACCTTTAAGCATTTGGATTGTTAGATCTATACATTTGTTTTCAGGTAGAGGTCCTTGCTTTTTTAATAGGTCATCAAGAGCAGATCCATTAACATACTCCATAATAATGTAGCTACTTCCTTTGTAATCTATAAAATCAAATAGTGTGGTGATATGCGGATTATTAATTTGAGCAGAGATCATGGCTTCATTCTGGAATCTCTTGTATGCATTAGATTGGCTGGTGACGTGAGGGTGCAACATCTTAATAGCAACGTAGCGATTGAGTCTTACATCTTTAGCTTTATACACCGTACCCATTCCGCCAGACCCTAATTCCTGAATGATCTGGAAATTTGATATTTTTTGACCTATCATCAGTTGATTTCTTTTGTGGTTTGAATCTTTTCGTTTTCGTCTCTACGTTTATTTGTGACGATGATCACAGAGATATTATCATGTCCACCTCTTTTCTTTGCGGTATCTACAAGCATTTCTGCTGCAGTAGCAATTTCGTTTTTAGTGAGGATATTCTTGATCTCATTATCCTTGATGTATTCGTATAATCCATCGCTGCATATCATTAGAGTTTCGTCATTGCAGAATACGTTTTCATAACTATGGACTTCTGGTTTGAATTCGCTTTGAGTGCCTAATACCATAGTGACAATGTTACGATCTGGGTGACGCAACATCTCTTCTTCTGATATCAATCCTTTGTCATATAAGTGTTGGACATAGGTGTGATCTTTGGTTAGCTGCTTTATTTTATTCTCATTAATTAAGTATGCACGACTGTCACCTGCATGTCCTATGTAGATGGATTGATCTCTGATAATGGCAGCCGTGCAAGTTGTTCCCATATTAGAATGCTTGGAGTTACGCAAGGCTATTTTTCTGATGTCTTTATGGGCCTGTATAATTGCTTCTTTTATGGATTCCTTGATATCAGTTTTACTTGAATAATAATATTTCGAAACTTTATCTACTGCTATCTGAGAAGCAACTTCTCCTGATTTATGCCCACCCATACCATCACAGACTATAGCTAAACATCCTTTTTCTGATAATACAGATTTGTTATGTGGTTGGACAAATACAATACTATCTTCATTAATCTTTCTTATTTCTCCTACATCCGTTAGAGCAATAGCGGTACTTTTATATTTGATTTGAGGATGGCGATTATTCTTCGCTTTTGATTTCCTTTTTCTAAAAAATGATAGCATTGGATATTTTATACAGAAATTATGAAAAAAGGGGAGAAGAACTTCTTCTCCCAAAGAGTGAGTTTATTTAATAACAGTTTGAGTCGTCATTAATCTGTGGATATATTTCACAGGTACACTATAAGTGAATTTTGTTCCTGAGCTATCCCATGCACCAGCTGTAAGTACACCGATTACATCTCCTTCATCATTAAATACTGGGCCTCCACTATTGCCTCCTCCTGTATTAATTGTCATCTGATAGTAATCTCCCATACCACTTACGATATCATTAGTTCTAGATAGTGAAGCATCGGCTGCGCTATTAAGTACCTTACTAATAATACCTTCAGCAGCAGTTGGACTAGGAGCGGATTTAAAATCATTATTCCCTGCATAAGATTGATCTTGGGTAAACTTCTTAGCTTCTGGTGATAAGCCAGGGAATCCCATAGACATAATTTCTTGCCCTTCTCTGACTTTATAATCTGATGAGGCTAATGATACTGGAGACAGATCTCCAATAGATCCAATTTTGATTATTGCTAAATCGTGTTCAGGACTTTCTCTGCTTATGGTCGCCTTGATTCTTTGTATTGTCTTAGAAAAAATAACATCTAAAAATGTTGTTTCGGCAGTTAATATTTTCCCTTGGATAGGTTCCCTTCCAAACACCGTGGTTTTACCTGGAATCCAATTAGGAGCATTAGTAATTCCCTTATTAGCCCATTTGCCTCCTTCGAATTTGAATAATATTCCTTGAGAATCATTAAAGCTATAAGGTTCTTGTCTCCAAGAAGATATAACATGTTTGTTGGTAACTATGTAACCCGCTTTATTAATTACAAAACCTGTACCCATACCTACAGAAGCGATTGGCTTACCATTACCTATGTTTTTTCTTAATCCCAATGATGGTTCTATCTTTCCAGGCTCCATTTCTATAAAAACAGGTAGATTGTATTTTTGCTTTGTATTAGGGTCTGTATACTCCATGTACTCATGATATATTTCATCTCCAGTGGGTGCATGTATAAGTTTCCATCCAGTTTCTATAGAGACCACTTTATTCATGTTGTCTTGAACGATATCTTCAAGGGTCAGCTCTACTGGTGGCTCCCAAGGATCTGGCACAATTGGGTCTGGAAATAATTTATCTTTAAATGTAAATCCTAATGCGGCTACTATTAGAACTAAACCTCCTAGTATAGCAGCCATATTTGCCATAGACTTTTTTCTTTCTACTACGATGGCTCTTTCAAAAGTTTCTTTCCCTATACCTTGTTTTACTTCGGGACTTGGAGAATGAGGTTCTTCAACACTTAGCTCTTGAGTAGCGGCAACTGTATGCATCAGTTGTGTCGCTTTATTACCTACAGGTCTTGGGTCAAGATCAAAAGAAAACTTGGGACCTTTAAGTCCTAACTGAATCGTATCACCTGGAAATATTTCTTTAGGTCCAGATATTTTTTCTTCGTTGACGAGAACACCATTCATAGAATTATTGTCCTCTACATAGAATTGTCCTGAAGTATCTCCTTTTCTGATAATGGCATGATTTCTACTGACTCCTATTTCTTTATCTGAGTCAAATCTAACCATACAATCTTCAGATCTTCCTAAAGTTATGATGTCGTTATCCTTAAAGTTGAATTCATCTATCTGGTTAGATTTTGTTCCACTTACGTGTTTGATAATAATGTTATTGATTTTCATTTCTTAGTTGTTTGATTATTTGATAATACAAATATGAAGAAGATGAAAGCCCTAAGAAATACTATAAAACCTATAATTAGCTGACAGAAACATATAGGAGATACTATAGGTAAACCTATATAAGTAGAATCATCGATGAGAGAAAATTAGCTGAATGATCCCAGTAGGGGAATTAAAATATTACTTACTATCTGAAAAGAAAGACTAGAAAAGTGTTAGTATATTCAATCAAATATCAAATTAGATTCCGATGCACTTCTTGATCAGGCCATGCTACTGATCTAAGTGATTAAAAATTAGTTGTTGAGAAGGCTGTCGCCTTTTGACAGGAAGAAGAATTAATCCGAAAGACAAAACTTATATTATGTATCTTTCGTTTTTGAAATGAAGATTATGAAAATATTATTTGCGTTTATATTATCTATATTTTTAGCTTACAATACTGCATCAGCGCAGAAGATGGTTGTCATAGAAAAATTTACCAATACATCTTGTGGCAGTTGCCCAGGGGCTTCTGTATTGCTTAAAGAGATCGTTTCTAATAATGATAATGTCATATGGGTTAGCCACTATAAGAATAATGGATGGTTTGATAATCCATTGACTAATGATCAGACGGCTCAGCTTTGGCAAGATATTAGTGTGCCAGGTAATCCACTTGGCATGATAGATCGTACGCCTGTTAATAATTATTTATTTGTCGTATCCAGAGACTGGGAAGAAAAAATCAATGAACAGCTAACAGAAACGACAGATGTCTCAGTAGATATCAGTAATCTGGAATATGATCAGGAGGCTCGATTATTGGATTTTGATGTAGATGTGACATTTAGCGCAGAAGTAGAAGAAGGTGATTATCGATTGACAACTATGATTGTCGAAGACTCTGTAACTGGACAGTCGCAGAATAGTTATTTTAATGAGGTAGAGGGTCATCCATTAGAAGGTCGAGGAGATATCATATGGAATTATGCACATCCTAACGTGGTCCGATCTATACTGGATGATACTTGGGGTACGACTGATGTTATACCGGCATTGCCAGAGGTGGGAAATACTTACACACAACATTATAGTTATGCAGCTCCAGAGGATTACAGAGTTCCACACTTTAAGATCGTATGCATGATTAATAAATATACAGAAGGAGATTTATTAGATAGACAAGTACTTAATGCTAATCAGGTGTATCTTGCAGATGAGTTATGGCAATTGACTGATACAGATAATCTAACAGAGGAGTCTAAGTTAATCGAATTGTATCCTAATCCAGTAATTGATTTTTTATATGTAAATACTTCCACAATAATAGAGGCTATCGATATTCTCGATGCGAAAGGACAAGTTATAAAAAGCTTTTCTGATATTACATCGGGTGATCCGATTTCCTTATTAGATGTAGACGCTGGCTTATATTTTTTAAGAGGAGAAGTAGATGGAGAACAAGTTATTGAAAAGTTTTCCGTCATTAAGTAGACTGAGGTGCTTCTTTAGGTATTGTAAAAAAGAAAGTTGTACCGCCAGTTGCACTTTCTTTTAGCCCTAGGGTGCCTCCAGATTTCGTTATAATTTTTTTGCAGATATATAAACCTATTCCCGTTCCTTCATACTCATCCTTGGAGTGTAATCTTTTGAATGGATCGAATATTACCTCGTGATAGTTATCCTTGATTCCGATACCGTTGTCACTGATTGTAAAAATTGTTTCAGTAATAGTTTCTTTTATAATTATTTTCACTTCAGGTATGACGCCAGGTTTGACATATTTGACGGCATTGCCTATGATGTTTTGTAGTACTTGCTTAATCTTGTTTTTATCTACTTGTATATCTTTTATGATATTTTTATAACTGATGATTGCGTTTTTTTCGTCTATTTGGACTTGGATATGAGCTAAGACTTCTTCTATAAGTGCCTTAGTATTTGTTACTACTGAGGTATAAGATTCAGAACTCATTTTGGTAAACATTAAAAGATCTTCTATTAGGGTACTCATCCATCGAGTACTGTTTTTTATGTGCTCAAAGTATTCGATATCTTTTTTATCAAACTTATCGATGTTTTTCTTTTTGATTAACCCACTGAACGAAGTGATGGACCTTAGGGGGGTCATTAGATCATGTGCTGCTACATATGTGAATGTTTCAAGTTCTTTGTTGGTTTCTTTTAGATCTTCATTGACAGCTTTTAGTGATTTTGTTTTTTCTCGTACTTCTGTAGATAATAGTTTATTATATTTTTTACGTTGCGTGTTCTGATTGTAGAAAAATGCAAGCATCACTATGACTATGCCAAGACCAGCTAAGAGATACTCTAACAGTAAATTTCTACTTTTGAGTTCATTATGTATCTCAATAGATTCTATCTTCAGTTGTTGATTTTCCTTTTCTTTTTTCTCCGTATCATACATTATCTCAAGCTCGGCAATTATGTTTCTGCTCGTATAGTTTTGCATTGAGTCGTTAAGTATCTTGTGTTTTTTAGCATAAGCTAATGCCGATTTGTAGTCACCTTTTTTTTCGTGGAGTTTATATAATTGTTTGAGGGCATTTACGTAAGTTTGGGTTGTCGAATCTATTTTATTAAGTAACTCTATAGCTTGTGCTTCTTCTCCTAAGTGACTTAGTACTGTGGCCTTACTCAGTATTATTTGATCTATTTCATCTAAGAAACCATTTTGTATAATGATCTCCTCTGCTTCCTCGATTATATTGAGAGCTTCTGTATATTTTTTTTCTGATTGTAAGATATCACTGAGTTCAAGGTTATTGTATATTATAGATAAGTTGTTTCCTAAGTTCTTATTTTTTTGAATAAGCTTTTTGAGAATTATTTTGGCGTTGGTAGTATCACCTTTTCCTAGAAATCCATAGACTTGAAATTCCATGTTTATAATTTCTAATGGTCCGCCTTTTATACCATTAGTGATTTCCACAATTTCTTTTTCTACTTTTTCTGCTTTTTCATTTTGACCCATATCCTTAAGAAGAAACGCAATATTGGCTTTAGTATTTATGTAGCGGAGTGTATCATTAGGATTGTATTCCAATGCCTTATTATAGAATTCGTAGGCTTTTTCATATGTCTCACTATCATTGGAATAATTGATGGCAATTGAATTATATATTTTAGATATAAGTATAGAATCCTTTGATAATAATGCATAGGGTAATGCCTTTTCATTTAGTATGTTAGATATACGATATCTTCCTTGCATACCATGATATATCCCGAGTAGATTTTTAGCACTACTAATTCCTTTATTATAATTTATTTGTAATGCTAATTTCTCAGCCATTTGAGCGTATTCGTAACTCTCATCTATATCACTGTTATGCAATGCCCAACCAATTTCTATATATACATCCACTTTGGTACTGTCGTTAGATGTTTCTACAAGTTTATTTTTTAGTGCATTTATTATTTCAGGCTTGTTTTTATTCGTTTGCGCCTGTAGAGGGAAAGTGATAATAGCCAATATTACTATCAGAAGCCATCGAGAATAACTCATACAGATAGTATTTATCATTTTACTTTGATCAGGCATAGCATATTATAATCATCTAAAATACAGATATTCAATATCTTATATATGGATATTCTGAATTATTTAATCAGTGTTGTGACTTTAGCATATTGGGGATATAGAATGTTTGATTCTTACAAACAACCTACAGCAAAGATCAACCCAAAACTCTCTCAATATCGCTCATCCTTGACATATGGCAACTTTTCCATCTTGACTACATCAAGACTAGGAAAGCCAAAGTCTTCTACGAGCTTTCCAGTGATCAGATAACAACCCTTACCCTTGAATGGATATCGAGCCAATGTATCAGGAAAGTGAGTGGTATCGAAGAATAAACCTTCCATGTCTAACCACGTGCCAAAGTTCATCAGCTTCCGATTGGAGGTTGTGACATTCTTACGAGTGACAAAGTATCCTAGCATTCTCACAGTCCTACCCAGATAATCTCTCATATGCTTAGTGAGTATATCTCCTCTATCTTCTGTAGCTAATAAGTCAAAAGGAGAACAAAGCGAAAACCCCAATAATTCTATCTCATCAAATGCCTGCTCATGCTCGGTCTCTTGTAATATGGGAATCTCATAATCTTCGGCTACCATACCGAATAGGTGACCACTTCCATTGTGCTTAATTTCGGGGTTGTGTACGGCATTTTTTTGCCACATCAGTTCATACTTATTCTTACCGGAGAATCGGAATGCACCGATTCTAATCAGCAGCTCCAGTTGCTCCTTGCTGATATCTACTCGACTGACAAAATCATCCATAGAATGGAATAGACCATTGTCTTCTCTCTCATTGATAATCTTAGTGGCGACTTTTTTTTCCAGTTGCGATATGTGGATGAATCCGATGTATACATCATCACCATAGATGGTCGTCAGATAGGTGCTATAATTAATACACGGAGCTTGGATCTGAGCACCACACATACGAGCCTCATGGACGTAGAGTTCTGTGCTGTAGAATCCTCCAAAATTATTAATCACCGCTACCATGAATTCCTTAGGAAAGTATGTCTTAAGATAGAGACTCTGGAATGATTCCACGGCAAAACTTGCTGAGTGTGCCTTACAGAAAGAATAACCGCTGAAGCTCTCTATCTGTCGCCAGACTTCTTGGGTGAGTTCGTCTGGATAACCACGGTCTCTACAATTTTTGACATATTTCTCTTGTAGATTTCTGAATGTATCAGAACTCTTCTTCTTACCTGTCATCATTCTTCTGAGGACGTCAGACTCATCCAGTTCCAGTCCAGCGAAGTGGTGTACAATTTTCATTACATCTTCCTGGTAGACCATTACACCGTAGGTCTCTCCTAGATGTTCCTCGAATACGGGATGGATGTATGTGTAAGATTCTGGATGGTGGAATCTATGGATGTACTCTCGCATCATACCCGACTTAGAGACACCTGGTCTGATGATAGAACTGGCTGCAACAAGATGCACATAATTATCACATTGTAGCTTAGTCAATAGTCCTCGCATTGCTGGTGATTCTATATAGAAGCAACCGATGCACTGGCCAGACTTAAGTTGTTTCTTTACTTTGATGTCTTGCTTTATCTTTTCTACATCATGGACATCTACAGATCTCCCTTGGTTGCGAGCGATCAGTGTGACGGCATCCTTAATATGCCCAAGACCTCGCTGGCTGAGGATATCATACTTGTGGAAGTGGAGATCCTCAGCACCATACATATCGAAGTGTGTAATGGCGAATCCCTTAGGCATCATCTGCAGTGCTGTATGGTAAGTCAGCGGCTCCTCGCTGATAAGAATACCACCAGCATGTATGGAGAGGTGATTAGGGAATCCTTCGATCAGCTTACCATACTTAAATATATGCTTGGCAAATGGATGGTGCTTATCAGTCGCCATCGGTTCGGATACAATCAGATCGATGTCAGCTTTAGGTAAGCCGAGTACCTTGCCTAGCTCTCGGATGATAGACTTCCCCTTGAATGTACTATAGGTTGCCAGTAGGGCAGTATGCTCCTTGCCATATCTCTTAAAGATATAATCCGTCACGTCATCTCTCTCGTCCCATGAGAAATCTATATCAAAATCTGGTGGAGAACTCCTATGTGGATTGATAAATCTCTCAAAATATAAATCTAAGTCCATCGGATCTACATCTGTAATATGAAGGTTAAATGCGACAATCGAGTTAGCACCACTGCCTCTACCGACATGATAATACCCGACTGTCTGAGCATACCTGACGATATCCCAAGTAATAAGAAAGTAAGCCGCAAACCCAAGCTGGTCGATAACCCCGAGCTCCTTCTTGGTTCTGGCCATTGCCTTCTGATCTCGATCTCCGTATCGCCGTACACAACCATTGAGAGCAAGCTTAGTCAGTAGCTTTATGTCACCAGATGTACTTCCGGTGAAGGTCTGTCGATTATTCAGTGGCGTATCATGCATACTTATCTCGCAGTCGTCGATCAGCTTCTCTGTGTTACGTATGATCTGCGGATATTGTGAGAATATTTCCTTAAGTGCTGCGGTCGTATATATTGTCTCTGAGGCTTTAGCACAATGGCTATCCTGCAGTTTTCCTATAACAATATTGAGATCTATGCATCTAAGTAATTTATGGGTTTTATAACCATCTCTATTAAGATATGTAATGGGTGCAAATATGACCAGCTTCTCCTGATGATCCTTAAGATAAGAAGTGAATAGGTGATTAACCTCACCTGGACGTACACCGATATACTCATTGTCACGTAAGTCTGCAATAGGCTTAGGCAGCTTCCGATAGATGACGTATGCCTGTTCCCACTCTGGTGCTTCAGGTGGGATCGGCTCATTAGTCATCGAGTACTGAGTCAGGTGTGCTGTCAGTTCTCGCCAGCCATCTCTATTGCGAGCGATTCCAGTGTAGGCATATTTAGAATCTTTGATACTGAATACAGTAATATTACTATCACGAGTCGTGTCTTTCTGTGTCGTTCGGAATTCTATACCGAGTATCGGCTTGATATCATATTCTTCGCAGGCTTTGATAAATTGATAACCACAGGATGTATTATTGATATCAGTCAGTACGAGTGACCTGATACCCTTCTCAGCTGCGGCTGCGACAAGTTGCTGTGGAGATAATGTCCCATACTTAAGCGAATAATATGTATGACAATTAAGGTGAATACCTAATAGTTATAGTGAAAATGAAAAAATATTACGGTATATAATAGTATAGTCAGAAAAGACTATGTTGATAATTACGACATTATTAGGTCGATATATCTGACAAATATGTTATGAAAATATTAGAAATACAATAGTTGTGGATAAAAAAAGTAAAATATGGTAAGCTGAGTATGTATGTCGAAAGCTCGAATAGCTGTAAGGTATCATATGGAGAAGAACAGATTTTATAACTTATAATAGATTTTTATCATAAGACAACTAATTGACAATTAGGAATTTATGATATTGTATTACATAGATATCTCTCTATCTTGCCAGACGATTTTAATAGACTAAGAGCTCAAAGTATGAATCCAAAAACCTTGACCCTTTTATTGTGGGGCATCATTTCTATGTATGCTACAACAAGCATAGCAGACTCTCCAATTGCCCTAAATGATCCCCGAGTACCTTCATTAACCGTAGATTTCGACGAGTGTGTATCTTTCACAGGAGGATCACAATTTGATTATTCCGAATTTACAGCAACGGAGAATAACTTCTCCCAGTGTAGTCAGATACAATTATCTAATCCACCTAATGTATTCCGAAGTAATGTAGCAGGCAATGCCCACTCCTGTGCACCTGGTATCGCTAACTCACGAGCAATGTGTATAGATGGAAGTCCTAATTGTACTTATGATCCTAATAGCATCAAGGCACTTAAATTTAATGTCAATGTGACACCAGGACTCTCAGGTATCGGTACACTGGATAAGGTATCGTTCTACGAACAAGCACCTGAGATCTATACATTTAACTTAGGAGAACAAGGACTTAATAATTATCCTCAGCTGATGACTGTACGTGTCTTAGCTAACGGTCAGGAGATATACAGATCTGATGCTTTAGCAACTCAGAGAAATTGGAATATTACACAATTAGACTTTACTGATGAGCCGGGATTTCAGGTGACACAGTCTACAACTTTTAACTTTGAGATATTACCTTACTGTCCAGTGGGTAATGGTGGTCAGAGAATCATCTGGGATATAGATCAGTTAGAGATCATAGGAAATTGTAACAGTATATACAGTGGTACGATAAGTACTAATGATATAACAGATATATGTGCTAATACCAATACAGGTGGTGTGGTTAATGTTTCAGTAGCATCAGCATTTGGGCCACAGAGCAGATTAGTTGTGACAGATGAGTTAGGTATGATCGTGCAATTGCCAGCAGGTCAGGGAGTAGACTTCAGAACATTTTCTAATGGAATATATAATATATTCAATATCGTATATGAGACAGGAATCATTGGTTTAAATATAGGTAATAATATATCTAACCTCAATGGATGCTTTGATGTATCGAATTCTATTAATGTCAATAATAGTATTCTTACAGGAGGAAACTTAGTCTTTGATACTGGATTTATTGATGCATATATATGTGGCGATGATTTTGCAAGTAATCAGGTGACTACACAGTTGTCTAGTGCTGGTGGAAAATTTACAACATACATCCTATTAGATAATAATAATACGATCATTCAGACTTTTCAGGGACCCGGATTTAATTTTTCGACTCTACCTACTGGTTCTTACAATATAGTAGCCGCTACTCATAATGGACAATTTCTTAATTCTGTAGCAGGGGCACAGTTGTCAGACTTAGCAGGTTGCTTTGCTTTATCTAATAATCTAAGAGTTATTAAAGATGCACTGCAAGTAGGTACAATATCTATTAATGGGCAGAGTCAGCTAACTCTATGTGGAGCGACGACGATGAGCATTACGCTGGATGTGACAGGACCTGTGAGTAATACGATCAGATATGTTGCAATTGGCTCTACAGGACGTATACTTAATATATATGATAGTCTTCCAATTAACATATCTAACTTTATAGAAGAAAGAATCGAAATAAGACAAATTAGTTTTTTCGGTCGGTTAACTAATTTTCAGGTTGACCAATTACTAAGCGACGTACAAGGTTGCTTCTTATTATCTAATCCTGTCATCATCACTAATGTACAGGTAGAGGGTGGCCAGATAGTTACTGATGATAATCTGACGGCTATAGAAGTATGTATAGATGATGGTCAGCAAGAAAACATTGTAGTTAATCTAACAGGTAGTGTAGGCGCTCAGAGCGACTTCTTGATTCTGGATTCTAATGGCAACATTCTGAATATTACCGACGACAATATCTTTAATTTTGAGAGAGTCCCACCAGGAAACTGCAGCATTGTCCACATCAGTTATGAGGGAATGATCACAGGCCTAGAGAATGGTATGAATGTGAGTGAAATAGAAGGATGCATAGATTTATCTAATGCTATTACTGTTACAAGGCTGGAACGATTTGACTGTGAAGGTGGGTGTAATGTTGCCAGCGGTACACTTATCATAGATCAGAATACAATATGCCGAGGTGTAGCTACAGATGACTTCGTATCGGGAAGTGTGATGGATGCAATAGGGAATCTACAGCAAGTAATCATAACCGATAATAATGGAATCGTTCTCACAATAGCTAATAGCTTTCCTATTGATCTGAATCAATACGAAAATGGTAATTATATGATATATGCTTTATCATCTTTTGATGATACAAGAATATCTGTAGGAGATGATATAGCTGATATAGATCATGATTGTTTTGATTTGTCGTCGGCTACAGCATTAAGAATAGTAGAGAATATAGCTGGTGCAGTAAGTCTTTCTGACGGCAGTACAGATATATCTATATGCGTAGGAGATACATTATCTGATGTGCTTAATTTTGCTAATTCAGGATCTTCTCTTAACTATATTTATGGAATTACAGATTCTGTAGGAGTTGTTCTCCAATTATCAGATACAGATAATTTTGATTTTAATGATAGCCCCATAGGAAGGTGTAATGTATATGGAATTGCATTTTCGGATTCTGTATTATTGAATCCTGGTGATAACATCACTTCGCTTACTTCTGTTAGTGGTTGTATAGAATTATCAAGCAATTTTATAACTATCAGAAGATTCGATAGTGGAGTGATATGTGGTGAGATAATATGCGAAGCAGAGGGAGGCGTAATTACGATCGATAATAATAGCTTCTGTGTTGGTGATGGGATAGAAGATCTTGTGACAGGTCAGGTGACTGATGCAGTGGGATCATTCATGCAGATATTAGTGACAGACTCAGACAGTACAATTATCTCGCTGCCAGAAGGATTTCCATTCGATGTAGAAACTGCTGGCGCCGGCACGTGCCTAATATGGAACCTTGCCAGTACTTCTGATATTGCATTAGTTACAGGATTACATATCAGCGAGATCCAAGACTCTTGCTTTGCTTTATCAGAGAGTGTCTCATTCACAAGAACTGTTAACTTTGGTGGAGTTGTAACTCTACCAGGTAGTACGACCAGCATAGATATATGTGTCGGAGATACGATTCCAGATACATTACAATTTATAACTACAGGAATGGGGATGAATTATCAGTATATAATTACAGATACTTCTGATGTTATACTTGGATTGCCAGTAGGTGATATGGTAGACTTTAATAGTATAGCTCCAGGCATATGTAGGGTATATGGTATAGCTCATAATGCTCTATACACACAATCTATTGGTGATACGCTAAGCTTACCGACGTTCCAAGGGAGGTGCTTCGACTTCTCTTCTAACTTTATTCAGGTCAATAGATTTGATGAAGGAATAGTATGTGGGGAAACTGAGTGCTTAGCTTTCGGAGGTGTCTTAAGTATTTCTAATAGTCAATTTTGTGTCGGAGATGGAGAACCAGACTCACTGGATGTGAATGTCGTAGGAGCATTAGGTGATACAATGCAAGTGATCATAACCGACCTGGATAGTAACATATTGTTTTTGCCGGAAACACTGCCTATAGATATCGATTCATTCGATGCAGGAAGTTGTATTGTCTGGAATCTTTCTACTACAGATACTCTCGATATCAATGTAGGTGATAATATTAATGATATACAACTGGAATGCTTTAGCTTTTCAGAACCAGTTACATTTAATAGAATAGAAAATTTCGGTGGTAATGTAAGTTTGATCGATAATATTACAAGTATAGAATTATGTGTCTCAGATACGATATCTGATCTGCTTACTTTCCTGACGACAGGGATGGGGATGAATTATCAGTTTGTCATTACAGATGAGAATGATACCATTATATCGCTACCTATTGGTGATAATTTTGACTTTACTAATGTGCCTGCAGGTACATGTAGAATATATGGACTAGCTTCTCAGCTACCATTAGAATTATTAATAGGACAAGAATTAGTAGAGCTTAATGATCTTAATAACTGCATAGATCTATCTAATAATTTTATAGAAATTATAAGAAGTGACTCTGGGATAATATGTGGAGAGATGGAGTGTGATGTCAATGGTGGAATAGTAGAACTGGACAATACATTCTTCTGTGTAGGAGATGGAGAAGAAGACCTTGTCACTGGTAGAGTGGTAGGATCAGCCGGTGATTCTATGCAACTCATTGTTACTGATGCCGACAGTATAATTTTAGGTTTGCCTTCAGGTTTTCCTTTTGATGTAGAAGGTTCTGGTCCTGGTGGTTGTATCATATGGAATTTGGCGTCTCAGATTGATATCGAATTATTGCCAGGTATGTCGATTAGCACTATTCAGGATAGTTGTTTTTCACTTTCTGCTGGTGTTGCTATCACAAGATTAGAAAATAATGGAGGTTCTGTATCATTAGAAAATGGTGATACAGCTCAGACAATATGTGTAGGAGATTCTGTATCTGACTCATTGACATTTATTAATACAGGAGTAGGAGAGATGTATACTTATTTCGTGACGGATACGAATAATGTGATCATAAGTATACTGCCAGCAAATAATTTTGACTTCGACAGTGCAGGTGTCGGGATTTGTAGAGTATGGGGAGTAGCACATAATTCTTTATTGGGTTACCAAGTAGGTGATACTTTGATAGAGATAGATTTTTCAGCTGCTTGTCTAGACCTATCTGATAACTTTATTGAGATTATTAGAGCAGATGATGATACGGCATGTACTGCCTGCTCGTCACAGGTTAATAATTGTACTGGAACAGAGTTAGGATTGATATTCGATGATGCAATGGCAACTTCTGATAGTAGTATATGTATTGCTCTAAAGGTGACTAACTTTACAGATATCGTTACATTCCAAGGAGGTATGATGTGGGATCCTGAAGACCTTATGTTTACTGGAACACAATCTTACGGACTACCAGGTATGAGTCCTACAGGATCATTTAATATAGATACCCTTGGCGGTACTGGCAGCTATGTATGGTTCGATAATTCAGGTGGGGCTAATGCTCAGACATTTGTAGATAGTACTACAATATTTGAGATATGCTTTGATGTAATCGGGGATATCGGAGATAATTCATTGATCAAAGTCTTAGACTTACCTAATAATATAATTCAAGTATCATCTCAGAGTGGTGTGCTGGACTATTGCCAAGATGACGGATGTATTTCAATAATTGGAGGAACTGATCCATTATTTACATTGATAGCTGAGAATATCGTGACGATGGAAGATTCCGTATGTGTCGATGTGACTGTAGCTAATTTTAATGAAATAATAGGTATGCAATTTGCCATGCAATGGGATACCAATTTTATGTGCTTTGATACAGTTGTTAATAACAATACTTCGATAGGAATATTCCAAGGTGCTTTCTTTGACGATGAGGATGTTGTAAGGTTTACATGGAATAATAGTCCGACAACTGTCGCTGATGGAACTCTTTTATTTACAGTTTGCTTTGATATAAAAGATAACAATTGCGATAGTTCTTCATTCTTTAATTTTGTAGATGATATTACAACTATTGAGATCGTAAGTGGCTCAGCAGCTATTCCATTTGCATTGGAGAATGGTTCTGTAACATTAGAATGTATGGATCCTATTATTACTCAGGGAGAAGAGATTGTATATTCTATATCTCCTAATCCATCTGATAATTTGCTGAATGTCCGTCTGGAACAGATGCCTAATGAAGAGTATACTATTCACATACATAATTCTTATGGACAGAGTATATATACTAAAAGGCATAAGGGTAATGAGGGGTTATTGGAATTAGATATATCTCAGTATCCAAATGGAATCTTATACATGACCATAAGTGCTGAGAATAAAATTAACACACAAAAATTTATTGTATTACATAAATAGATCAGCGATTGACTATATTTTTACGTTATATATTTAAGTCTTCCCACAGAGTCATAGTTATTGCTATTCTGGACTCTTATTTTTCAGATATTTTATAACGTATTTTATTAATCAATATCTCGCTACATCATGTAGTGATTATTGAAACATTCAATTTTTTCAGAAAATTTGAAAACTATTATGGACATTATACCAAAAGCCCGAATCTTACTTACAACTTTATTATGTACGGTTTCTGCCATCATAATACATGCAGAAAACGAACCTAATGTAATCAATCAAAACACACCTTTGCTATATTTTAGTTTTGATGATTGTGTGTCATTTGCTGGAGCCTCTAGTAAGGACTATTCAGAATTTACGCCGACTCAGTTATCATATGCTGAATGTAGTGATATAGAGGTGGGGCTTCCAGGCTACCTTCTAAGAGGTACTGGATTTCCTCATTCTTGTGCACCAGGAATTGGTAATTCGTTAGGGATGTGTATAGAAGGAAGTAATAATTGTGGTTATGATCCAGGCAATAATGCTTCTCTCAGAGTTAATGTAAGAGTCCTTCCAGGATCTAATGGGATAGGCTCATTAGATAAGTTGACATTCTATGAGAAAGCTCCTTCACAATTTGTAATAGCAGGTGGAGCTTCGGGACTTAATAATTATCCGACTCAGTTAGGGATCAGAATACTAAGAGATGGAAATGAAGTATACAGAAATATTGTCGCAACAGCTAGAGACTGGAATTTTACTGAAGTCGAACTTGCTGCTTTTTCCAGTTTTACGGTGACGACTCCCACTGATTTTTTGATCGAGTTTTTACCATTTTGTCCAGTAGGCAATGCAGGTCAGATGCAAGTCTGGGATATAGACGAGCTTAATATCATCGGAGGCTGTAATAATATAAATGCAGGAATAATTTCTACAACTGATAATACTAATATATGTGCATCGGATGCAAGTCAGGGTGTACTTAATTTTTCTATTGGTAATGCATTCGGAGGAACGACGACGTGGATAGTAACTAATACCAATGGAGATATAGTCCAGATTCCGTCTTCTTCTACTATAGATTTTAGATCATTGCCAGCCGGCAATTATACAGTTAATCATCTCGCCTATGAGACAGGTTTTAATGGATTGGCTGTAGGGAATAATATTTCCAATTTTACAGGATGCTTTGATTTATCTAATGATATTTCAGTTTCGAATGTTCTGGTTATAGGAGGTCAGTTGATATCAGAAGCGGGATTCATCGATGCATTTATATGTACTAATGATGCTGCAAGTAATCTAATCAATACTAACCTGACTGGAGCTCAAGGTACATTTACAACATACTTATTAGTAGATGAAAATGATATCATTTTAGAATCTTTTGCAGGTCCTTCTTATGATTTTAGTAACCGTGCAGATGGTGAGTATTATATATATGCGGCAAGCCACAATGGTCAATTTTTTAATAGTGTGGTCGGTTTTCCACTGGGTCAATTGTCAGGATGTTTTGAGTTATCTACTTCACTACGAGTGATCAAGGAAATCATACAGATAGGTACTATATCATTTAATGGCCAAAACGTAGTAGACTTATGCGGAAGTGAAGGCATGATGCTTACCCCTACTGTAACAGGTCCTGCCGCAGCTAATGGTAGATATATCATTACGAATGCTCAAGGAAGAATACTTAACATCGTAAGTAATCCACCGATTGATATTACAAACCTTACGGAGCCAGTTGTTCAGATTAGACTCATAAGTTTTATAGGTCGTATATCTAACTTAGAAGTGGATCGTAATATTAGTGATGTTACTGGATGCTTCTTATTGTCTAACTCTATTACAATTAATAATGATGATATTTCTGGTGGAACCATCGCTACCACTGATGGAGAAACTCAGTTATCTATTTGCCTCAATGATATGAGTCAATCTGCGTTTTCTGTTAGCCTCTCTGATAACTCTGGAGATGTATCTACATATGTTATCACAGATGATAATGGTAATATTCTTGAAATTACTGATGATGCTTCTTTTGATCTTTCAGGCGCTGGAGTAGGTACTTGCTCGATTTATAATCTGACATATGTAACTGGTCTTACAGGTCTCGCTGTCGGCAATAACTTCACAGATCTTTCGGGTTGTTTTGCTTTATCTAATGCAATTACAGTAGATCGTATAAGTCTGATGTCTGGAAGCCTGACAGATGGCGATGGAAATCCTGCATCCGCTATATGTTCTGGTGATGGCAATGCTGATATAATAAATATTACAGTTTCAGGTGCTGTTGCACCATTTTCTATATACGTTGTTACAGATGCTGACGGTGATATCTTGCTCTCACAAGCTAATAACGATTTTGATTTTGAAGGTCAGCCAGCTGGCGACTGTCTTATATATAATGTGGTATCGGTAGAAGCTCTAAACTTACAGAATGTAACTAATATCAGTTCTATATCTGGATGTGTAGATGTCTCAGTCCCCTATACAGTTACACGCAATTCCATAGGTGCAGCTACAATTTCTATCGGAGGCGAGACGGAATTATCTATCTGTCTTAATGACTCTTTGCAGAGTAATTTCACTCTAGATATTGCTGGAGGAATCGGCGATGAGTCGATCTTTATTGTGACGGATAGCACAGATAATATCTTAGAGGTAACTGTAGATAATGCATTCGATCTATCTACAGCTGGTGCAGGAAGTTGCAGAATATATAATGTAAATTATACAGCAGGTACTACTGGAATTGTAGCAGGTAGTAATCCATCTAATTTCGATGGATGCTTCGCGTTGTCTAATCCGATAATTATAGATCGTGTAGATATCAGTGCTGGAACAATTGCGGACACAAGTGGTGATACAGAATTTACTATATGTTCTGGTGATGGTATATCAGATATTATAAGCGTGGTTGTCACTGGAGAATCTGCACCTAATTCTTTCATTCTGGTGACAGATACTGTAGGTCTAATCCTGCAGATTCCTGGAACTAATTCATTTGATTTTGAAGGCATTCCAGATGGAGTATGCCAAATATACAATGTGGCCTCACTGGAAGCAATAACTCTTTCTGACGGGCTCAATATTAATGACATTACAGGATGTGTAGATATATCTAATACCATCACAGTTACGAGAAGTGCAGTCGATGGAGGTACACTTACCGCAGCAGATGGCACGGATTGCGTCGGTCTTATAATCGGTGATACTGTAGAAGATTCTATTGCTGTTATCTTAGCTGATAATATCGGAGAGACTTCTTCTTTTGTGATTACAGATGCATCAGGTGATATTGTTCTATTACCACCGGATCCACCGTTTGGATTAGACAATGTGATAGATGATAGTTTGTATATTATCAATATTTCTTACAACGGTATGATCTCAGGGTTATCTATAGGAAGTAACCTAGGGTCAGTCAATGGCTGTTATAGTTTATCAGATTCTATTAAGGTGGTTGCTCAGAACTTAAGTGGAGGATCACTAATGACAACTGGTGGTCTTACAGCAGTATCAGCATGTCTTGGCGATGGAATAGATGACATTATAGATGTAACCCTTACGGGAAATCAAGGGCCACTTTCTACATATATTATTACAGATGATTCTGGAGAAATACTAGGATTACCGATGGCTCCGCCTTTTGATCTTACTGGAGCTGGTAATGGTGTATGTAGCATTTATAATATTTCCTATATGATGGGCCTACAAGGTCTTACGGTGGGAAATAATATATCTAACCTGATGGGTATATTTGACTTAAGTAATCCTGTTATGGTTACAAGATCAGAAGTGGATGGAGGTTCTATTATGGCTAATGTTGGTGGTGCAGGAGCAGATACAATATTTACTATTTGTTCTGGCGATGGTATATCTGATATGCTTAATATTTCTGCTGTGGATACAATAGGAACTAACATACAATGGATAGTTACAGACACAATGAATAATGTTCTAGAAATTTCCGATGTGGCTCCTCAAGATTTTGAAGGTGTCGCTGGTGGAACTTGTTATATATATGCATTGGCTTCTTTGCCTGGATTAACTGGCTTAGCAGTGGGAGATAATTTGTCAGGATTAGATGGTTGCTTTGACTTATCTAATGCAGTGACTATAATAAGAAATGAAGTCAGTGGAGGAAGTATAAGTCTTCCTGATGGTTCTATTGCAGATACAATAATAGTAGGTGATCAGGTCACCGATATAATTGCATTTGCATTAGCTGGAAATATTGGTGATACATCACTGTGGTTATTGACAGATACAAGTGGTGTCATCTCTATGATATCAGATACATCTGATTATGACTTCAATGATTTTGAGATTGGTGTATGCCAAGTATATAACCTGTCATACCTTGATGATGTAACAGGTCTTGCAGTCGGTGGCAACTTAACAGATATAAGTGGTTGCTTTGGATTATCTAATGCCGTAACGATTACCAAGTCTATTATTTCCGGAGGTACCATCGCGAGTATAAGTGGTGATACGATATTGACAGCTTGTCTTTCTGATATGGAGGCTGACTCGTTATTTGCGACAGTAACTGGTGAGGCTGGAAGTAATCTGACATGGTTAGTTACAGATACCTCAGGCGTTATATTAGAAATTAATTTTGATCCAGAATTTGATTTTTCTGGTGCTGGAGCAGGTATTTGTTTAGTTTGGCATTTATCGTATGAAGATAATCTCATGGGCTTAGCAGTCGACGAGAATGTCTCAGGGTTTATGGGCACATTTGACTTATCTAATAGTATCTTAATAAATAAAGAAAATATAACCAGTGGTACATTGCTTACGACTGATGGAGAATCTATGGTTACTATCATGGTCGATGATGGCATGGCTGATAATATAGATGTTGTGGCACCGATGGTAACGGGAGCAGATACATCTATTTGGTTGATCACAGATTCTGATGGATTGATATTAGGATTGCCTATGGCACCTCCTTTTGATTTTGAAAACGCTGGTTCCGGTATATGTCAGATCTGGTACTTAAGTTATACTAATCCGACTACAGGCATAGCGGTTGATAATAATGTTACAGACATTATTGGTTGTTATGAGTTATCTTCTCCTGTGACAGTGGTCAGGGAAGGACTCATGGGAGGTATTCTTAGTACTTCTGATAATCTTACTCAAGTTGCCATATGTGCAGGTGACGGCATATCTGATCCTATAGAAGTTATTCTTACGGATACTACAGGTACTATATTCTCATGGGTGATCACAGATGATTCTGGAGATATATTGGAGTTGCCAATGGGGCCACCTTTTGATTTAGAAGGCGCTGGTGTAGGGACTTGTCTTATCTATCATGCTTCTCTTGCATCTAACGTGATGGGTCTGGCTGTAGGTTCTAATATTAATAATCTAACGGGTAACTTTAATTTATCTAATTCTATTACAGTCAATAGAAGCCTCTCTGAAGGTGGTATGTTAACGACGTCTACGGGCGACACTACAGTCACGGTTACATTAGAGGATAATTTTCCAGAGTTAATAGGAGTAAGTATTAGTGGTACAAGTGGTGATAGTATGACTTGGCTCATAACAGATACTCTAGGATTGATTATGGAGCTACCGTCGGCACCACCATTTAATTTTGAAAATGCTGCAGTCGGGGTTTGCCAAATATGGAATTTGAGTTATGGAGCTGGAACGACTGGTATTGCAATAGGTAATAATGTAAGTGATATAATAGGATGTACTGACCTATCTAATCCAATAACAGTAACCAGAGAAGCACTTGTTCTTAATTCAGGCATGATCATATTTGATGATGGATCTATTACTCAGACTATATGTGCAGGTGATGGTATTGATGATCCTCTTGGGATTACCCTGACCGGTAACGTAGGACCTAATTTTAATTATATCGTTACGGATACCTTAGGTGATATACAAGGTCTACCGCCTGGCGGAGGTATGGATACATCTATTAATTTAGAGCAAGCTGGAGATGGCGTATCTAGATTATATCATATCGCTTATGCTAATGGAATATCAGGATTGACGATAGGTCAGAATCTATCTGGACTGATGGGCAACTTTGATCTATCCGACTCACTTGTCGTTATCCGTAATGGAGTCGATGGCGGACAGATACAATTATTAGATGGAACAACTGCAGTTACTGTAATGGTAGGAGATGGTATGTCTGATAATGTCCTTGCTACTGTAGCAGGAGCGGATGGGGATAGTACAGTATGGATCATAACTAATTCTAGTAATGCTATTGTAGATATAACTGACACATTACCTTATGACTTTGATGATTCAGTATCTGGTAATTGTTTCATATATAACCTTAGTATTAATGGAGTAATTACAGGACTTCAGATAGGAAATAACACAAATGATCTGGTCGGTTGCTTCGATTTATCTAATGCAATTACTGTTACTAAGATTGGACTTACAGGAGGAATGATTACTACAGCAGATGGCGGAACGACAGCAAGTGTGTGCTATAATGATATGGCTTTAGATTCTATAGATGTATTGATCACAGGTAATAATGGTCCAGAAGAACAATGGGTTATTACAGATGATATGGGAGTAATATTAGAATTGCCGATGGCACCGCCTTTTGATTTTACATCAGCTGGTGTGGGTACTTGTAATATATATAATGTAGCGTTTGATACAGGTCTGACAGGACTGACAATAGGTGAGAATATCAATGCACTGATGGGAATGTTCTCATTATCTAATTCTATCATTGTTACAAGATCAGAAGCTGCTGCTGGTAGACTTTTCTTACTCGACGGAACTGTATTAGACTCTATTACTGTCAATGATATGATGCCAGATACGATTGAGGTATTACTTTTTGATACAATAGTTGGTGATCTTAATTCTTATCTGATTACGGATCTAAGTGGCAATATATCTGCGATACAAGACAGTACGTCTTTCATATTCGAAACGCAAAGCGGAGGTACATGTCAGATCTGGCATATGAGTTACGATAATGCACTTACGGGATTCTCCGTGGGTAATAACGTAAGTGACTTTGTGGGTTGTTTTGATTTGTCTAATCCGGTGACGATTGTCAAAGACGGAGTCAACGGAGGTATGCTAATGACAACAGACAGCCTCACTTCCATAAGTATATGTACAGGTGATGGAATAGATGATTTTGTAGATTTTATACTGACAGATACTTCTGGAACTAATCAGCAACTGATCTTAGTATCTCAAGGAGTTATATTGGTCGATCAAATATTCCCACCATTCAATTTTGAAAATTTTGCAGGTGGATTAACTGAGTTCCAATTTTATAATATTGCATACGAAAATGGCCTGACAGGACTTTCTGTAAATCAAGACTTGGCGGACTTAATGGGTACATTCGACCTGTCTAACCCAATTAATGTAACAAGAAACTTTAATTCTGTCGGTAATATATCAGCTAATAATGCATCAGCAGTAAGTATAATAATAGGAGAAGGTATTAATGATTCGATCTTCGTAGATGTACCTACGGTTGTAGGTGATACAAGTTCACTTTTAGTGTTTAATACTGAAGGCGAAATATTAGAAATAACCAACGATACATTATTCCTTTTTGAAAATTCTACGGAGGATACATGCTTTATAAATCTACTTGCTTATTCATTTGGATTAGAAGGTCTTGAAATAGGAAATACAATTGATAGCTTAGATGGATGTTATAATTTATCTAATAGCGTATCTATATTTAAGAAAAGACTTAATGCTGGGAGATTAGAAATTGTAGGTGGCGATACGACAGCCACTTTCTGTGTCGGAGACGGCGTAGCAGATATTCTACAATTGAGTCTGACAGATACATTAGGAGCTAATCAGACTTATGTAGTCACAGACAGCTCGGGATTGATTCTAAATGTCGAGTCAGATGCTAGTAGTATTAATTTCGAAGGTGCAGGCGAGGGTGTATGCTTGCTCTATAGTATCGTATTTGATAATACAGTAACAGGACTAAGCACAGGCCTCAGTCTCAATAATATCAATGGTTGCTTTTTATTATCTAATGCTATAGAAGTCACACGTACATCTGTCATTGGCGGCACCGTGAGATTGCCGAGTTCACTTCAAGATACAACAGTGTGTATAGGAGACGGCATGGCTGATTTACTATCATTTACAACTACGAGTAACGCCTCACCTTATGTGTATGTAGTTACTGACACTTTTAATGTGATAGATACAATAATTACTGGAAGCACTTTTAACTTTGAGAATAGTCCAGAAGGTGTCTGTAGAGTATGGGGTGTATCTTATACGGGAACATTTATAGCGACTAACGGAGATACAATAGGTGTCAGTACTCTGTCGACTGAGTGTGCAGATATATCAGGCAATCCTATAACAGTTACAAAAGAAGATTGCCCAGGTATACCAGTCATCAATGAAGTTACTGCAGCTAATATGGTAGAGATACTTAATGTAGGTGTCGATACAATAGATATTACGGGATATCAATTATGTAATAATGGTAACTACCAAGCTATAAGTGCAGGCGACGTTAATTGTGGTGATCTGCTGTTAGCTCCTGGTGAGCTTGTGGTGATAGATTTGACTACGTTTGTGATAGATCCTATGGATGGCGAGATGGCATTGTATATAGATAATAATTTCGGCAGTAATCAGTCTATTGTAGATTATGTACAGTGGGGTACAGCTCAGCACCTAAGAACCAACATTGCAATCGGAGCAGGAATATGGACAGCTGGCGATTTTGTCAGTGCTTTCACAGCGCCTAATGTACTCTCGTACGATGGGGATGGAGATAGCTCCACTGACTGGTCAGAAGATGTCGCTTCATTATGTATGATTAATCTCACGGATCCTAATGGACCGTTAGAATTTAATTATAGAATATATCCGAATCCGTCATCAGAATTACTTAGCGTTCAACTAATGGAAATCTCATTAGAGCCGATAGTGATAGAAGTCTATGATAGTAATAGCCGATTATTAGATACACGAAAGGGTACTAGCAGATACGCAACGGATATTGACTTACAAGATTACAATGAAGGCATCTACTATGTCAGAGTAACTGTAGGAAAGAAAACAAAGACTAAGAAATTTATAGTTATAAAATAAATCAAACAAAGCGTTTTTGGATAAGGAGAACACTGTAATGGTGGTCTCCTTTTTTTTGCCTATTCTGGTCCGTTAGATATAAGTACAGATATCTTAGACAATATTCAGTTTGCTGATGTTGTCATCAAATAAAATTTCTCAAAAAATCCATGCGGGTGGTTCCGATATGGTACAATAATGTTAGTTTTTATTTGTCCATCAATATTTCGTTTAGATTACTGAATCTTAGAACTTTATTAAAATTGTAAGATTTAGTTTAGAAAATTAATTATTGATAGATAGATTAAGGGGTCACTTTTAGCGATCCCTTTTTTTGTATGTGTTACAATTTAGTATTTGAAGGTCCAAAAGTTTCTTTATAGATCATTTACAAAATAAATTAGACTGATAATTCTGTTCCACTAATTGAATACTCTTAGAGTAAGGATAAGCTCCTCCTAAACCTAAGTTCTCAGTTTTGCTATAACATTTACATGGAAAAGAGAGAATACTTTTTCCATTTTCAAGTTTATTAGGGTCACTGAACTCATTACCAATTGCAGAGCATTGTGCAAATGTCATATTCCCTATGATATACTCGATGATGTGATTCAGGTCGAGATTGTATTCCCTAAGAATATTTTCATTGATACCATTGGCATATCTTCCACAAGGTTCTCCTAACCTAAATATGGAATCTGAAGTAATAGTAATCTCATCATAAAAACATGAAAACACATGCGCTATTTTTATAAAACTTTCATTTTGTTCGATATCCATCTCATCAAAAAGCTCATTAATATCAAAATCAGGTTCATCTCTTTGAGTCATATCTATTGGTGTCATAGATTGGTCAAACCATATTTCATTTTCAATATTCTCAAAGCCTAAGAGCTCCTGGCCTTTATTGGAGGATTTGGTTTTTCTGCACTTGAGTCTGATATCTGCTTTTTTTCCTACGTAGTAAAGCCCGGGTACCTTGTAAGGTATGGGGATGATGTATTCCTCATGGAGTTGCCACCTACCTTCAAAGCCACTACAAGGGCAGTACTCATGAACTTGTTCTTCAGTCAGATAAGGTGACTTATAGTAGTGTGCATCATTAAAGTCAAAATACATTTCTAGCGGATGACTAGATGTCTCTTCCATATTTGTAGCAGTAGGAGGTACAGATGAGGATATAGAATAGTATTTATAGTATAACAAAATAAAAAGAACAAGAAGTGCCAAGCACAAAAGCTTCCATATGTCAAATTTAGACACTTTAAGCTTGGGCTCTACCTGTGTTGCACTTTGCTCCAAAGCTGCAATCTTTTTTAACCGAGCAATGTTTTTTAGGGCTCTGTCGTACATTGCCTCAGATGCTCCACCTGATATAAGTTTTGTAAAGTGACTCTTACTGTAGCACAATTCAGAAGAAATTGAACTATAATTATAAATTCCGAAAAGAGCAGACTCATACTGGTATTCTCCATATAAGTCCTCTAAACCGCTTATAAATGCTTGTTTTTTATCGGATTTCATTAATCTAAAGTTGTAAAAAGTTGTAAAAACAAATAAAATATTGATTTTTTACTAAAATGCGGTATTTAATATTTAAAAGCTAAGCTACATTAGCAGAGTATTTTAATAAGCAGAATCAAAAATAAACTTACGATGAAAAAACTTTTTAAAACATTTATTGCAATAATCTTTATAGGGACTGCAATTAATGCCCAACAAACAATTAAAGGGAAAGTATTGGACGAAACTGGCGAAGCAGTTATAGGAGCCACTATAGCTAATACCTCAAATAACTCAGGTACAGTAACAGAATTAGATGGGACTTATGCTCTTGAAGCTAATGATGGTGACCTAATTAGGGTGACTTACATAGGATTTACGGATCACGAATTTAAAGTGATGGCTGGGCAGAAGGATTACCCAATAGAACTCGCCACTGGGTTGGAATTAGATCTAGTGACTGTAACAGGATCTAGAGGAAAGCCTAGGACGGCATTGGAAACTGCTGTTCCTATAGATGTTATTGGAGGAGCACAACTATCGAAGTCACCGCAAGCTGATTTGGCTCAGGTACTTCAGTATGCGGCACCATCATTTCATTCTACTAAGCAAAACATTGGTCATGGATCAGATCATATCGACCCAATGGCACTAAGAGGCTTAGGTGCTGATCAGACCTTAGTACTCATCAATGGTAAAAGAAGACACGCCTCGTCTCTTATGAATGTAAATGGTACAGTAGGTAGAGGACAAGTAGGAACTGACCTAAATGCCATACCGATGGCTTCAGTAGATAGAATCGAGATCCTCAGAGATGGAGCAGCAGCACAATATGGTTCAGATGCAATAGCTGGTGTTATCAATGTAGTATTGAAGGAGAACATCGACAAAGGGTCAATCTCTTTGAGAACTGGATTCTTAAGTAAGCCACCAACTATTAGCGATGAGCTAAATAGCTTGATAACGAATCCATACGCAGATATAGATGGACTCTCAGAACCTACACAGAACGACGGTGGTGGAGAAAGCTTCCAAATAGGAGCAAATTATGGAATAGGAATAGGAGAGAAAGGTGGATTTATTAATCTTACTTTAAATTATATGACTATGCAACCATTCAACAGAATGGATGATTATACGATAGAAATGTTTTCTTCGGCAGATCCTCGTAACGGAGATCAAGTTGCAGAATTCGCTGCTTTTAATCAAGGTGATCCTGATGCAATTGCAGCCTACAATGCTAAGTGGGTGGACAATGCAGATAATAATGCATTACTGAATGAAGATCAGAGAGGACGAGCAATAGTTAACGAACTTAATGATCCTACAGGAAGAAGAATGGCAAGAATGGGTGGCTCAGGGATTACTAATGCTGGCCTATTTATGAATATGGAATTACCATTATCAGAAAAGGCAACTTTTTATTCATTTGGAGGATACAATTACAGATTAGGACAAGCGACTGGCTTTGTTAGAAGACCTAACCAAACAGGTAGACAATCTGGATTGTGGCCCTTAGGATTTTCTCCACAACTTGATAGTGATATACAAGATCTATCTGGGGCATTCGGTTTTAAAACTAATTTTAGTGGTTGGGATGTAGACCTCAGTAATACTTATGGAAGTAACAGTTTTGGATGGACTATTTTCAATTCTAATAATGCTTCACTTGGACTAGAATCGCCTACATCATTTGAAGCAGGAAAGTTGAAGTACTCTCAGAATGTAATCAATCTTGATGTATCAAAAGGACTAGATGTTGGATTCCCTCTTAATGTTGGTTTCGGAACAGAATTCAGGTTAGAGAACTATATACAAACAGCAGGAGAAGACGAATCTTGGCAGAATTATGATGGAGGTATCAAAGAAGCTGGCTCACAAGTATTCCCAGGATACCAAAGAGGTAATGACATCAATAAATTTAGATTTAACTCTGGTATATATGCAGACCTTGAGGCTGAGTTCACTGATGCACTCTTGGTAGGCCTTGCTGGTAGATTAGAAGACTATTCTGATTTTGGCACAAATATCAGCTGGAAGTTATCGAGTAGATATAGAATTACTGATAATATAACTATACGAGGTGCTTACTCTACTGGATTTAGAGCACCTTCTCTTCCTCAGAAATTTTTTAGCGCATTCACATTACAATTTATCTCAATTCCTGATCCAAATGATCCGAATGCAACTATTATCGATGGTGTAAATATTGCACATCTCAATGACGATAGTTTTGTGACTCGACAATTCGGTATAGAAAATCTTAAGCCGGAGACATCTACTAATATTAGCTTAGGCATGACTGCACGATTAGGAAGGCTGTCATTAACTGCTGATATTTATCAGATAGATATTAAAGATAGGATAGGTATTACTGGTAGATTCAATGGTGGTCAAGACGATCGATTTGCAGCTATATTAGAACCTGCTGGTTTATCTCAAGTACAATTTATGACTAATGCAGTAGATACAAAGACGCAAGGAGTAGATGTAGTAGCAAGTTATTTCATACCACTTAATAATGGAAGTTTAAAGTTAAACCTTGGAGGTAACTACACAAAAACAGAAGTGCCAAGAGGACAAGATGGTGCACCTGTAATTAATACCGGAGAATTCCTACAAGGATTTGGCGCTACCCTATTTAATCGTGAAGAAGTATCTAGAATAGAAGTAGCTCAACCTAGAAGCAAGGTTATTGTTGGCGGTATTTTAAAGTTAGGTAACTTTTCTATTAATCTAACTTTTACAAGATTTGGAGAGATTAATTATGTACACCCAAGTTCGGCAGAAGTAGCTAATAGTTGGAATAATGGAGAACTTGAAATTAGAGATCAAACATTCTCTCCTAAAATTCTAACTGACATAGATTTTACTTATGCATTAAGCAAAAACATTGATATAGGAATAGGAGGAACTAACATCTTAAATGTATATCCAGACAGACATTCACATTCTGGTAACTACAGTGGAGGAATGTTCCCATACAGTAGAAGAGTTTCACAATTTGGAATTGCTGGAGCAGGGTATTATGCAAAGGCCAATTTTAATTTCTAGGAATAAAGGATTTGATAGTTTCAGTTTTTTCATAGAATTTCATAGCTTTTATATCAAGACTATCTTGATGTAAAGTTTGACTACCAGAATTAATTGATGTTAATTTCTGGTAGTCAATTTTTATTTAAATATTTTTAAGTAATGGGAAAAATATTATTATTGATTTTGGGCCCATTCATTTGCTTGGCCATTGTTTTGTTACCAATAGACATCATTAGTCCTGAAGCTGATCCTGTGATTGGAGTAGCCTGTTGGATGATTCTATGGTGGATTACCGAAGTCGTATCTATTTCTGTGACTGCCTTGATTCCTTTGACTTTCTTCCCTTTACTTAGTATCATGTCTATAAAAGAGGTTGCGCCTTATTACGGCCACCCCATTGTATTTTTATTTTTTGGAGGTTTTATAATGGCCTTGGCCTTAGAGAAAGTTAACCTTCATAAGCGTATAGCACTTAACATCATCAACTTTACGGGTACTCATCCAGATCGTGTTATACTTGGTTTTCTCATATCTACAGCTTTTTTAAGTATGTGGATCAGTAATACAGCTACGACAGTTGTGATGTTGCCTATTGCATATTCTGTCATCAAATTGATGTCATCAGATGCGGATGGATTTACAGGAGAGGACAAGAAATTTGCCTTGAGTATCATGTTAGGCATCGCCTATTCTGCTAATGTTGGTGGTATCGCTACTATTATAGGTACTCCACCTAATATTGTTCTTGCTGGCTTTATGGAGAGTGAATATAATTATAGCATTTCTTTTGTAAGGTGGATGATGGTAGGCGTACCCTTTGCCATTATGATGATCGGATTTATATACGTGATACTTACAAAGTTTATGTATAAAACTAGTGTTGACTCGTTCGAAGGACCTACTAATTTCATTAAGAAGGAACTGAATAATTTAGGTAGCGTCACTATACAAGAAAAGTATGTGATGACTATATTCGTAGTAGCTATCTCGTTATGGATTTTCAAAAACAGCATCAACGATATTTTTCCTAACTTGAATCTGTCAGATACTACGATAAGTATGTTAGCTGCTTTTTCTTGTTTCTGTATCGTCCATAAAGGTGCCCTACTGTTTGATTGGAAGGATACTAAAAATCTTCCTTGGGGTATTATTATCTTATTTGGTGGTGGTCTATCATTAGCTAATGGATTATCTCAGGCTGGCATAATTGATTTAATAGGTGACTTGGTGAGTGGTAATAGTGCCTTTAGTATTCTCTTGGTTTCATGCTTATTGATAGCAGTTATGTTATTCATGACTGAGTTGATGAGTAATGTAGCCCTGGTGGCGATATTTGCACCCATGGTGGCAGGTGTGGCAACTGGATTGGATACAAGCATTCTTCAGATTTTAATGCCTGTAGCTATGGCTTCTAGCTGTGCTTTTATGCTGCCCATGGCAACGCCACCTAATGCAATTGTATTTGCAAGTGGACATATAAAGGTCAAAGATATGGCAAGAACAGGCATCTTTTTAAACCTCATTTCTATTGCGATATTGATATTGTTTTTCAAGTTCTTAATTCCTTTAATTATGCCTTCTACAATTTAAGATAAAACCCTTCTAATGGATAATATGCAACTTAATGGAAAGACGGCTCTTGTATGCGGAGGCTCTGATGGATTAGGATATGGCGCAGCTACAGAACTTGCTAAGGCTGGAGCCAAAATAGTCTTAGTAGGGAGATCGCCAGCAAAGCTTAATGAAAAAAAAAGAACTATTGATGCTATTAACCACATGGTTAATAAGACAATAGAGCTCGACTTCAATAACTTAGAAAAAGTAGAGCAGGCCATGACTGACTTGGTCAATTCTACGCCTATTCATATTCTAATCAATAATTGTGGTGGTCCACCTCCAGGCAAACTTTTGGATGCTGATATACAATCACTGCAAGTTGCATTTGGTCAGCATGTACTTGCTAGTCATCTTATAAGTAAAAAACTTATTCCTGTCATGATGTCTTCTGGTTATGGGCGAATTATCAATATTATCTCTACTTCGGTACGCCAACCTATTATGGGCTTAGGTGTATCTAATACGATACGAGGTGCCATGGCCAGTTGGTCAAAGACACTTTCATTGGAGCTCGCTGACACTGGTATTACTGTCAATAACGTCCTGCCGGGAACAACTAAAACCAGTCGATTGGATAACATAATCAATGCCAAGAAAGCGAAATTTAAGATCTCAGAACAAGAAGCAAGAAGTATGATGCTGGCTCAGATACCTATGAATCGCTTTGCTGAAGTGGAAGAGATATCTCGATCTATTCTATTCTTAGCATCACCAGATGCCTCTTACATTACAGGAGTCAACTTACAAGTTGATGGTGGTAAGATTAAAAGCATCTGATAATACAAGGTTGTTATATTATATTTTTTTCTTTCTATTTTACTTACGCTGGTATTCATTGACTGTTCAAGAGAATGATTCTCAATCATGACAATGACAGCTGTCTCTTAGAAATTAGGCTCAGATTATTTGGCCTTGCTGATTGTCATCAACGATGCTTCGTTTGACTGGTGACTTCTTAGTTTAATGTAAATTAATGCTTTGATGTCATAGACTTCAAAGAACGGGGGATTAAGTGGTCGCTATTAGCGATCCATTTTTTTCCTACATATAGTTCTTGCTTATGTTCGATAGATAAAAGATCACTTAGATTATTTTTCGATTATCTTGCACTATATGAATCTCGTAGATATTAGAAAAGTTGATGTCGTCCAATATAGATTACCCTTAAGGGAAGGCGGTTCATTGCCTGCGATCGTGTTAGGTAGCGATGATTTTCAGTATGTTTTAAAGTTTCGTGGAGCAGGGCAGGGCACCAAAGCTCTAATAGCAGAATTAATCGGTGGAGAGTTAGCGAGAGCTATCGGTTTAAATATGCCAGAGCTTGTTTTTATGAGTCTTGATAATACTTTCGGACAAACAGAAGGCGATGAAGAGATTCAAGATTTACTAAAATTTAGCGTTGGATTAAATTTGGGTCTACATTTTCTATCAGGAGCTATCACTTATGATCCCCTCGTCTCTATAGTAGACCCACTATCTGCATCTAAAGTTATCTTACTTGATAGTCTTATCAATAACATAGATAGAACAGCCAAGAATACAAATCTACTAAATTGGAATAAGGAACTATGGTTAATAGATCATGGTGCAAGTCTTTACTTTCATCACAATTGGAATAACTGGACCGGATATCAATACAAGCCTTTTCCGATGATTAAAGATCATGTATTATTGGATCGAGCCACACAACTTACTAAAGCGGTCGAAGATATTAAGGCGTCTATCAATTCATCTTTAATCGAGCATATTGTATCTCTAATTCCAGAAGACTGGTTAGAAGATAAAAACTCTACAATGTCTGCTGATGATAAAAGGCAAGCCTATATTGAATTTCTAAAAGTCAGACTGTCTCATATTGACCTCATCGCAAAAGAAGTTTCCGATGTCCAAAAGTGAAATGTACGAATATGCGATTATCAGACTTGTACCGAAGGTCGAGCGAGAAGAATTTCTCAATATAGGTGTCATCTTGTATTCTAAACGTAAGCAATATTTAGATATGAAAATCCACATCGATGAGAGTCGGATATTATCCTTCTCTAAGGATATTGAAATAGAACATATTAAGAAATACCTTGATGGATGGCGCAGAGTGTGTAATGGAAGTAAGGAAGGTGGACCGATAGGACAACTGGAGATGCATCTTAGATTCCGATGGCTGACAGCTAATCGGAGTACAATAATACAGAGTAGTAAGGTACACCCTGGAAGTAGTACAGAGCCAAGTAAAGAGTTAGAAGTTTTGTTCGAGAAATATGTTTTGCGATAGTTATCTGTTTCTGCTATAATTATAACGCCAACTCCCGTTATCTGAAGTTTGTAACTTCAGATTAATATCCAATTCTCCAATTTTCTATAATCTTAGTTTTATGCAAATCCATGAAGATAAGTGAGATAGGATATGTTGCTAAGTAATGATATGTATTCTCATTATTGTTCAAAATTAATGAAAACGCCCAGTACGTAAGGCGTACGCTGGGTGGTGTGAGAGGACTAAACGTCCAATGAAATATCATTGCTCGTTTCTCCACTCGATTGCCTATTCTGGTCCGTTAGAATTAAGTACAGATATCTTGATGACTTATACCATTTAAACATTAGAATGTCGGAAATATAATAATATAATTAGCCAATCTCTGCGTTAAAAATACTCTCCATAGCTACCGCTATGGCTGCGTTTTTTGCCTTAATCTTAACAAATTCTATTTTATAATCTTAACCGACATCTTAAAATTTAAATGGTATAAGACAACAAATTTTGCCTTAAGTATGAATAAGAATCCTTATCCTAAGAATCCTCCCGTTAAGCCCACGCCTACGTTTAGAACTATACCTACAACTAACCCTATCAATGCAAAAGTACATGCATCTTTGGCAGCTTTAGGCTCGTCAGTTTTCTTGACAAAATATAAGATTGCTCCTACTAAAGGAATACAGAAAGATAATATCTTAAGACCAACGTGTAAGCCTTGATCATTGTCATTTCTGTCAATTAAATCGTTTTCCATTTTAATGTTTTATAAGATTAGTAAAATTTGTTTCGCTATATAAAATCCAAATATATGTACAAGAGACATCAGACCTAAACCAGACATCAATCCTGTAATCAGTCGCCGAGTATTGTTACTCTCGATATCAAAAAATGCCTGAATACTTCCATCTATCACTGCAGGCAAGAACATCAATAAACTAATACCTACGCCCCAGCCGAATAAACAAAACATAAATAGCGGCATACTCAAGTAACCCAAGTATATGCCTGTACATCTGGCACATACAGGAAACTGCTGACCTTTCCAAAAGAAAGACCTTTCAGGCAGTCTATGGCAAGTGACAAAATTTAGTTTCGTATCTCCTATCCGCATCTATTAATATTAGCTTAATCCAATATATTAAAATAATATTGATAATCAATATATGACTTAGGATATGTGGTTACTTAATATCTAATAAACATAAATTATTCGCATTTAATGCAAAAATACAAAGACATATAACTAGCATAAGAAATAACATCTAATTCTACACATTCTCCAGCATACACCTATCCTCTTAGATCAATAATAACTGACTCACCTGTTACTAATACCTGATCTAATATAATCTTACCATTACAAGTTACTTCCAACGACAATCCATCATTAGCTCTTTTCAACGATATATTCGTATTCCTGTCTGCAATCTGAAGATTATCTAAATACAGGAAATCCCAATCATCGGGCAATGATGGATGTATCTGTATCACACCCAATCCCATGGGCTCTATCCCAAGCAAACCTTCAGTTATAATCCGACAATACAATGCACTCTCTGCGGATAGATGTTTCATGTTATTCTCTGGATAAGCTTCTACTGGATAAGGCACATGATCGCCAAGTAATCTCTTTTGAGAATACTCTTGTAATCTTTTCATGACGACCTCACTGGCGCCTGTTCTAAGGATGCCCCTCAGTGCATAAAGTGTCGCTCTATCCCAAAATAAAACCTGTGCAGTTGTATCTCTCGACTTCTCTACAAGTATACCATTATCAGTCCACATACTATCTAAGAGTGCACTCGTTGTACCTTCTATCCTATCAGTTATATCCATACATAATGGCAGACATATCCAATGACGAAAACTCTCGTTGCCATCAAAATATCGATAAGTATCAATCCCGTAGATATTGGAACCAAAATAATCTTCTATGACATCTTTCATTTCAGACATGCGATTATAGTAGGAATCCGAGAGATCCGTTTTCCCTATAGCTTTAGCCAATCGAGAAGCATACTTCAGTCCACCATAGTATAATGACGATGTCGATAGATTGGCTGTTCCTGTTTCTATTCTTCCTTCCATCTCATCTGACTCAGATATTACGGCACCTGCATCATTCCGATTGTTATGACAATATTCTAAGCTCCACTCGATAAGAGGCCATAGTTCTGTAGCTAACTGTGCATCTCCGGATACTAAGAGATAATGAGAAGTACCGTATGCTATCATAGCGGCATCACCTCTATCGAGGTGATCCATTGCATACACTCCATTCATCTCAAAGGCATACGGAATCGCAGATTCGTCTTCAGGAATATTCTTTTGGAAATGTCTATAGGTGTTTTTTGCTGCTGTATTACCATTCTTATATCCTAAGTATGGAAAAAACGGTCCGCTATATTCTACCTGATCATTAGCCCATATTCCTAAGTAATAATTTCCTCCTCCTGGTGAATGTACCAGTCCCATATCTGACTGGAATATACTTTCTGCAGCACGTATCTTAGAGAAATAAAAAAGTGTATTTATAATAGCATCCGGTGTCTTTAGCGTCAGACTGCTTTTCATTTCATTGATAAAGTTAATTCTATCTTGTTTCATATTCTCAGATTCTACAGCACCGATATCGTCACCTTGTATAGAAGCAGAATACTTGATATCACAGACATAAGATTGTCCAGGTCTAAGTTGTATAGCTTCTCTTGCATCACTTTCTACGCTAAAGTTATACTTACCTAAGTAACCCTGCTCTGATAATTCCATAGAACAATTACCTATCGTCAACGTATCCACAGCACTACCCACATTAGTGATAGTCCACTCCTCGACCAAGCATCCGCTGGTCATGGAAGGATAGATTGTACGACTGATAGATATTCCATCCACTGGAGTATGATAGAAAGATAACATGCCATCTATCTCCACAGAATCTACCATTGACGGCACGATAATTTTCCCATTATTTTCTATGCTAATGGAGATATCATCTGATATCGTCTTACGATAATAGGCTCTATATTTTTTCCAGTCAGGTTCATTACTTTTATTAAAAGTTCTCAGCTGAGGAAAAATAATATCTCTATTAATCTTGAGGTTTCTATCCTCATCTATTTTATAATAAATAATAGATGATACCTTCTGACCTGACATCTCTATGTTTTCACTATGTGGTAGTCTATTTTCTGTTGTCAGGTCCCATACAATAGACTGTCGATCTGTAATTTTCCAATAATCTTTCTGATCAGAATCAGCAGACTGACTGATCACTATATTACAACTACAGGCAAAGATCAAAGCTATCATAGATTTGCTTATCGTTGATGAGGAATTAAGAAAATAAGCTTTGAGTATCATAAATTGAATATATTATAAATGTTCTGGTTCCTTAGATATTGGAATTTGAAGATATACTTTAATGTTTTAAAACCATTTAAACATCAAATTATCTCATATATTCTGTTGCAAATTAGCTAATCTTATAGTAAAAAAATACTTACCTAATTGTGGGTATTCAGGCTCACAAAAGTTACGATAACATGGCGAGCTATAAGCCAAATCATCCACTTTTCTGGATCATTCTTTTCGAGGATTGTCATGCTCGTTATGAGTGAGACGAAATCTCTCCCTCATACCTTAGCCTTAACAGAGTGAATTCTGAATATTTACCTCAAATTTTTAAAAAGTAAATGGTAGCTATCTGTATAACCAGAAAAAAAATACCACTCTCATATTATATATAAGACACATGTTTAATTGATAATAAATAATTTACACATAATAAATTATCGATACATGAGTAATAAAAATAATATCTTACATCAATAAAAGATTTTAAAATCGAACATCACAGACAATTAAATGCTTGTTACATTGAGGCTTAATATGAGTCTTAACTTTGAAAATGCATTAATTTCATCATCTCCCAAACGATAATAGATTAATTTAATACAACTATTTTACATAACGACAATCTTAACAAAATGGCAAATCTACTAAGCACTATTCAAGGTGCATTATCTCCTGACGTAATTGGAAAAATATCTCGATTAGTCGGCAGCAATGTTTCACAGGTACAATCTGGATTGAGCAGATTATTCCCTACTATTCTTAGTGGAATAGTAAGTAAAGGTTCTACTGAAAGCGGTGCCTCTTCTCTTATCAATCTCATAAAGAATAATGGATTAGGTGGCAGTACACTTAATAATCTTTCTTCCCAACTCAATAGCGGTTCAAGTGCCAATTCTTTTTTAGAAAAAGGTGGAAAGATTAACAGTGCATTATTCGGTTCTGCAACGGATGATATTAAAACTAAGTCTGGACTGTCAGGTGCAAGCTCTTCCAAACTTATTAATATCGCGACGCCTCTGGTCATGAGTTCTTTAGGTAGAGTAATAGAAAAAGACAACCTCGATGCAAACGGCTTGGCTAAATTCCTGGACTCTCAGAAAGGAATGGCTCAAATGGCTGCACCTCTGCAGACACAAGAACCTGTAAGTACTTCAAGTGGTGCTGGGTTCCTTAAGTTTCTCATACCCCTCTTCATACTTGCAGCTATCGTTTGGTGGTTTTTAAACAGAGACAATGGAGAGCTGGTGACTGCAGAAGATAATATAGAGCAAAATGTATTACAAACAAAAGAAACTGCAACTCATAGTCACACTCATAATGATGGAACTGTCCACACAGGTGCAGCACACGGTGATGCAACTGATAATAATTCTACTACAACAACTACCAATAATACGATTCAAAATGCTGTAGCATATACGATAGATGCTGATGGTAACCTTCTTAATTCTGATGGCGAAATCGTAGTGGAATCTGGAACATATACTATAAAAAATGGAAAATACTATGATATGGAAGGAAAGGAAATGAACTTAATCGAAAAGGTAGGCAAAGCAATCGGAAGTGGTGCAACTGCAGTGGGTGGCGCTGTAGGTGATGCAGCAGAAGCAACAGCTGATGCCTTTAAAGACATATTCGGAAGTATGTTTAAGAAAAAGAAAGAAGGAGCAGCCGTCGCTAATTACACTCTTGGGAACATCACTTTTAACAGACAAAATCATAAGATAGAAAATTTCTCAAAAAACGAAGTGATCGGTCTTGCTAATGCATTGAAAATGAACGCTGATTCTAAGATCAAAGTCCAAGTCTACACTAATGATGGCGCAGATGATGATAACAATAAGAAACTTTCTAAGACAAGAGCAGAAGTTGTAAGGAATATGTTAGTCACATTAGGTGTGGACAAGAAACAAATTTCCTTTGACGGAATGGGTACAGGTGATGTATCGAAAGCAATCCGAGATAAGGTAGAGATTGTTGTAGAACAATAAAATAACAGTACAATATTTAAGATATTGAAAGAGGAGCTCATTAGGGCTCCTCTTTTTTTATGCCTTTTGGGTAGAAGTTTTTCAGAAGACAATTGATTGCTATACTGTTTATAGGCTTATTAAATTTTGACAAATGAACCTTGCCTAAGTCTACCAGTAGAAATATCCAATGTAATGATGTAATATACACCACTACTTAAGTGTGCAATGCTAATAACTTGCCCTTTATTATAGGAATCAAAGGATTCAACAATTTGTCCATTACTATTAAGTATAGAAATATTATTGTCAAACGATTCTTCCATGTAAATCGAATTACTATTCAATGAAGAAAGAATGATGATTCTTTCTAAATCTTCCTCAGATAGAGGCGTAAGATCATAGTCATTCTTATCCACTCTAAACCACTGAATAGACCCGTCAGTAATTATAGCTGTAAAGTAAATACAGTTACCCACTGTATACACTTGTCTATATCCAACTATTGAAGTAAGGTTTGAATTAAGATTATCTATTTGACTTAGTTTTCCCTCAGATAATTCTATGATAGCTGGCTTGTTATTAAAGTAATCAATATAACATGAGCAAAGTATTTTTTCATCTGACAGGTATGCCATAAGAACGACTCCATTACAGTCTGAGTCAGTATCAATAGTCACTAATTCTTCGAGCTCTTCAGATCTCACATCGAATATCCCTAGCTTAGTCATACCTGTAGAATCATCATATATAGCGAATGCTATCATCGAATCTCCTTGCATGATGACATTATTAATATACTCATCTGTTTTGATTGGATATATTTCTATCAATCCTGATTCCACTGTGAAATACGAAAGTGCATCACTCTCATTAACAACATATCCTTCGTCCCAATCTTCAATAATCAAACCTGTCTTATTCTCAAACTCATTGACATAAGTGTTTTTCATATCGTGTGATACAATAACAATCTGATCGTTGACTTTGTCTAAAAATTCAAAATTATTCAGTCTTTTATTTATTGGAACATTATCGATAACTTCAGTATCTCCAAAGCTTAAGTTCCTCTTTATCAATTTGGCATTGGCATTACTGTATATTAATTCAATATCATTGCCCTCATAAAAATATAATTCATAATTTTCGTAATCTAACGCATCGGCTATATAAGCCGAATTGTTAGGTCCAGAATACACTGTAGGTCTAATGAAAATATTTTGAATGGAATCTAACTCTAAAGAATTAATATCTAATATTCCAATACTGGAATTAGGTGACAAATACCTTGGAAAAAATACTTTCTCCTTCCCAATTCCAAAATTAGATAAGTATGATATGTCATCAAATCGACCAAATGAATTATCCCTTAGGTCAAAGTAGTGAGGCGCAGCAGTTATTAACGGACCAATATTTTTAATTCCGTCAAGCCTATTTTTGAATCCTATAGGCGGCTTCAAAGAATCAAGTCTTCCATGAGTCGTATCATATGTATAGATCATGATGCTATCAGAATGATTCTTTGCAGCATAAGCCGTTGAATTTTCATAATAAGAAAATCCAATCCTATGATATAGTGGAAGTCTAGTAAATCTTTCTTTTATCGATGTCAGTAGTTCTGCTGTATGATCGACTCTATAAATTTTTCTTGCTGAATGGATATAGAGATTACTGCCTTGAATATGCACATTTCTAATCTTATGAAATCCTAATCGTCTATTATAGTCTAATGGCATTAACTCTACACTTGCATCAAAATTTTGAAGCTTCCTTACACCTGGTTCTTCATAATCAGAATTAGTTGCAATAATTAATTGGCCATTTTCCTCAAAACCAATTACTGCAGAGATTGAAGGTCCAGTACTGTCTAACTCGATTATTTTGGTTTCTTTTGAATTTAAATCATGTCCAATGATATAGGAACGAGTAAGACCTAAATCATAACTTTTCCTCATGACAAAATAAATATATTCATTATTCTTTACAGCAGTATTGTGATATGTCTCGTCAGCCAGATTGAATGGTGTAACAGAAAAGTCTTCATGATTAATAACATACTGAGTTTCACTTCCTCCGTAATAACCACGATGACCTATTATAGTATATGATTCGTCCTGATCTCTATTCTTAGCAATAATTGGTTCTTTTGAGAACGATGTATTATATTCTTCAGTTCTGAAAGAATTTTCTAATGCACAGGTATTAATGTTGATAACTCGAATGCAGTCTCTGGGAGGATTACTAAAACATTTTTCGATTCTTATATATCTATCAGTTAGAAAATGGACGATATCACTTTCTTGAAGTCCAAATATCCTACAACCAATTTGTTCTGAATTATTATCATTTGATATTCTATGAATGACACCTGTATCTTCCAAGACAGTTATTCTCTGATCATCAGCATTAACGGTAATTGAATGTATCTGAGTAGTTGAATTAAATATTATTCGACTCATTTTATCTTCAAAGAGCCACTCTGAAACTGCTCTCTTATCTTCGTTAACATAGACCATTCTATCATTAAGTAAATCATAACTAACCAATGGAAAAAAATAAGGAAGTTCAATGAATTCACTTGAGTCTATATTGAATACAGTAAGCTTTTGCTCGCCGAAACAATAGCTTCTTAATAATATATTAGAACCAGCAATATCTAAAATATCCCTGTAAAAAATATCAGATGCCGTAAGGTCGATATTTTGCTCCCGTTCTCCAGTTACAATGTCGATCACCTCTATGGTATAATTCGTTACACGAATATACTTGCCCTGAATAATGACTAAATGGTACTCATTATCAAAAGCATTATACATGATATCGTAATCGGGATATAAATCATCTAAGAAATATCTTTTTTCAAATGTCCCGTTCTCCCATTTAGAAATGGTGATTCCTTCATGGTCCTCAATTAAATATTGAATACCATCGATTAAAATAAATTTAAGTTTTTGATGAATTTCTGTTGGGGTAAAAACATCGTAATTATCGATGTCACTAACTTGCTCTTGGGCAAATAGACCATAGGTTAACATGGCCAACAGGAAGGTTAATCTCATTAGATACAGGTTTTTCTCATCAGTAATATAATGAGATATTATCCACTTCACAAGAGGTTGAGCATTTTTTACTCGATTAAAATTAAAACACATTCCATATTTTCTTTCAAAATAACTCCTGACCTCCTTCCCTTGAAAGGGAAGGATTGAGGTTGGGTTGGAACCGTAACCAAGGATGGACTGAAGCTGAACCAAGAATCGATAGAACCAAAGAAAGCTTGCGTACAAAAACCCTCTAAACAAAAAACTTCAATCTAAAAAGCCATATCTTACATAGACAACGTAAAGTTTCTACTCATACATCAGACCTCTCATACCATCACAATAGCAAACAAATGGACTATCTACAAGTACGAGAATTTGCAAGAGAGAATAGGAAAAATCCAACCAAGGCAGAGAAGTACGTTTGGAGTAAAGTGAGAGGTAGAAAGCTATTCAATTTAAAAATAAATCGACAATTTGTAATTCCTTACAAGCTAGCTTCTAATTATACGATGTATTTTATTGCTGATTTCTATTGTCATGAAATGCAACTGGTGATCGAAGTAGATGGAAAAATTCATGATTATCAGAAGGAATATGATGAAAAAAGAAGTGCCATTTTAAAAGCCATGGGAATTACGGTTATTCGGTTTGCTAATGCAGAGGTACTTAGTGATTGGAGTAAAGTAGAAGTTAGAGTTCAGGCATTTTTGGATAGTCGGGGTATCTGAGATATTCGGGATCTGAGAGGTCTTCATGTGGTGCTTTTCAACCCTTTTTTGTTTTTTCCCTTGTAAGGGAAAATATCTCCTATGCAGCCTTCGGCGTGCTTACCTCCACCACCCCCTTCCTTCCCTTGAAAGGGAAGGATTGAGGTTGGGTTGAAGAAGGACCGAGGTTGGGTTAAACAATAACCAAGAAAAAATCACCCCCACCCTACACCACCCCATCCAAAATAGAATCATCCACCTCCTCCGACACCGTCACCTTCAGCTTAGGATTTCTTTCCATCTCTCTTTCTATGGCAAATTTTGCATTCTTATTTCTGGCCCAACTTCTTCTCGCTATACCATTATTGACATCATAGAAGAGCATATTTTCTATCTTCTTATCGGCTGCTGCACTGCCGTCTAGTAACATACCGAATCCTCCATTAATAACCTCACCCCAACCTACGCCTCCACCATTGTGTATGGACACCCACGTTGCACCTCTGAAGCTATCTCCTATTACATTATGTATCGCCATATCTGCGGTATATCGGCTGCCGTCATAGATGTTACTGGTTTCTCGATAAGGGGAATCTGTACCACTGACATCATGGTGATCTCTACCCAAAATAACTGGCCCGATGACACCATCTCTGATCGCATTATTAAATGCTAAGGCAATCTTAATCCGTCCCTCAGAGTCTGCATATAGAATCCGTGCTTGTGATCCGACTACTAATTTATTCTCCTTAGCATCAGTGATCCACTTGATATTATCTTGCATCTGTTGCTGTATCTCAGCGGGGGATTCTGCCATGATTTCTTCCAGTATAGATCGAGCGATGTCATCTGTCTTATCTAAGTCTTCTTCCCTCCCTGAACCACAGACCCATCGGAATGGCCCAAATCCATAATCAAAGCACATTGGACCTAATATATCCTGCACATAAGATGGATACTTAAATTCTTCTTGTCCTTCCCCTTTTACATCTGCTCCTGCCCTCGATGATTCTAATAAGAATGCATTCCCATAATCAAAAAAGTATGTCCCCTTAGCATGGTGCAGATTAATAGCTGCAGCATGTCTCTTAAGTGTCTCTTGTATTTTCTCCTTGAATAATTGTGGATCTGATGACAGCATTGCATTAGAATCATCATACGATATATCTACAGGGTAATAACCCCCTGACCAAGGATTATGCAGAGAGGTCTGATCTGAACCTACATGGACATATATATTTTCCTTATAGAATTGCTCCCATACTTCTACAACATTACCGATGTAAGCGATAGAGACGACTTCAGAATTATTCTGAGCAGTTCTGACTCTTATTACCAGTTCTGATATATCATCTATGAGTTCGTCTACCCAGCCTTGCTCATGACGCTTAGTGGCTGCTGATGGATTGACCTCTGCACAGACGGTGATGCAGCCTGCAATATTTCCAGCTTTCGGTTGAGCACCACTCATACCTCCTAATCCGGCTGTCAAGAATATTTTTCCACTTGGATCATCACCTTTGTCTAATATATTTCTGAATGCATTCATGACAGTAATGGTGGTGCCATGTACGATTCCTTGGGGACCTATATACATATATGAGCCCGCTGTCATCTGACCATATTGTGTCACACCTAATGCATTATATTTCTCCCAATCGTCTGGCTTGCTATAATTAGGTATCATCATACCGTTAGTTACGATTACTCTTGGAGCATCAGCGGTAGATGGAAATAGACCCATAGGATGCCCTGAATACATATGCAAAGTCTGATCAGCTTCCATCTCCGACAGATATTGCATGGTCAATAAATACTGCGCCCAGTTCTGAAAGACAGACCCATTACCTCCATAAGTAATTAACTCGTTAGGATGCTGTGCTACCGCTGGATCCAGATTATTCTGTATCATCAGCATGACGGCTGCCGCTTCCTGGATCTTAGCTGGATAGCTGCCTATCGATCTCGCATGCATATCATAAGTCGGCATGAATCGATACATATATATCCGTCCATATGTTCTAAGCTCATCTGCAAACTCTTGTGCTAATGTCTGATGCCAAGCTTCCGGAAAATATCTTAAAGCATTCCGTATCGCTAACTTCTTCTCTTCTGGAGATAATATATCTTTTCTCTTCGGGGCTGGGTTGCCACCTTTTGGAACAGGTCTTTTCTCAGGTAGTACATCTGGGATTCCTTGTTTTATTAATTCTCTAAAGGAAGTCTTCTCTTCTGTCATTGTCAAAGTATCACTCATCGGTCTAATAGTTTTCAAATAAATCATCAAACTGACTAAAAGGTTTAGTCTTTAATTCATTAATAATCGACAATAGGGATTTAGAATTTATTATATCTATAGCTGCAGCTATGTCATCACCGAATATACGATCCTCTGTAGCATGCGTGATCTTCGTTCGGATTTCTGCATGTACGGCATCGATAATCTTACTAGACTTATGTGGTTTTCTGAAGTCGAATGCTTGAGCAGCACACAATAATTCTGTTGCCAATATTTTAATAACATTCTTACAAACTGTCAATGCCTTACGACCTCCGATAGAACCCATGCTTACATGATCTTCCTGACCAAGTGATGTCGGTATACTATCGGCACTGGAAGGAAAACAAAGACCTTTATTCTCACTTGCTAATGCTGCGGCAGTATACTGCACGATCATAAATCCTGAATTGATACCAGTATCATGCATTAGTAACCTCGGCGTATCCTCTGCGACACCTTCTAATGAGAAGTAACTTCTACGGTCTGATATATTACCGATCTCAGCAGCAGCAAGGCAGGCATAATCTAATGGCAATGCAATCGGCTGACCATGAAAACTACCAGCACTTATAATCGTATCCTCATCGAATACAACAGGGTTATCTGTCACCGAATTTAGTTCGACTTCCACGGCTTCTTTTAGATGTAACCAGGCATTCCGACTACTTCCATGCACTTGCGGCATACACCTTAGCGAATAGGGATCTTGCACACGATCACAGTCTAAGTGTGACATTGCGATCTCAGAGTTATCTAAGAATGCTGATAATCTTCCTGCCACATGAGTATTACCCTTGTAAGGCCTTGTCTTGTGCAATATGTCTCGGAATGGTGTTCGTGAGCCTAATAGACCTTCTACCATCATAGCACCGATCAGATCTGCATGTGACAGGCAATTGTGTAATGTATCCACAACCATCACTGCATGTGCTAATATGAACTGTGTTCCATTAATCAATGCTAGACCAGCTTTAGGGTGCAACTTTATTGCTTCTTTATTTTCTGCTTGCAGTACCTCTGCAGTAGATACCGTCTTACCTTTATATATCAATTGTCCTTCTCCTATCAATGGAAGAAATAAGTGTGACAATGGAGCTAAATCTCCTGAAGCTCCCACAGAACCTTGCTCTGGCACGATAGGAATAATATCCTCTTCTATATGCCATATGATTCGCTCTATAATCTCCATAGATATCCCAGAGTAACCTTTGCTCAGTGATTGTAACTTAAGGATCAGCATAAGCTTTGCTAAGTCCTTATCTATTGGGTTCCCTACGCCTACGCTGTGGCTCTTCAGTAAGTTCTCTTGCAGCTGGGTGGTCTTATCAGCAGGGATCTTAGTGTTACACAATGGGCCGAATCCTGTATTGATACCATATACTGCAACCTCTTTCTTGGCTACATTGACGACGATATCATGGGCTCTTTCTATAGACTTTTTTGTTTTCGGATCTACGACTCCTTTTATCTTTCCACTCGAGATATTGAGGGCTATACTCACAGTCATATGGTCTAAGCCATATCTAAATGTTGACATTCACTTTGCTTTAAGTGTCTAATCTATCACTTATTTGCGTGAATGACAATGGAGGTTTAATGTTCTTCTATTTTAGAACAGATTGTATGTAGCGTAGACAGGTTATTGTCGTAGGATTATTGGCCATATAAGGTGTGAGCCATGATTTTGTTTGCAGTGGAATCTACATTGCATAATTGTACAGATATCATCTACTTTCTTCTTACCAGATATTTCATACATAATTCTGTGTTCATGATTAATTCTTCTGAACCATAGGCCTTTCCAACTGATGTTTTAAAGGCTCTGGTTTTTCTATTCCTTTAAGCGGGTTTGATCTGCTCTATAGATTCGAGAAGCCTATTCCCTGTTAGCAGTTGTGGACATCAAATAATTTGTCTCTTGCAGCGAGTTATATTCCTTTAATGACATGATAACGACTGACTCATCTTCTTCATCGTTATATCTTGGTATGATTAGAATTTCAGACGAATTTATTACTGTATCAAAGTAATATTTTGTTCTCGATCGAAAATTAGAAATAGTTATCGCTTTCATTATTCAATATTATACTTTTAAATGTAAAGCCTTTGTACACAAGCTAAAGCCTCCATTTTATATAATAACTGACTTTACATAATATGCCTAAATCCAAAACCTAAATTTGCAACAGCTCTATCTTTCAGGCTAGTGTATCCGATGTCTAATGTGACTGGACCGATAGGCGTCATGATCCCAAAACCAACTCCATAACCTAGCTCCGAGATGATAGATGATTGGTCGAAGGCATATGAGAGAAAATCTTTTCCATAGACATATTGCACAGTAGGTGTCACGTATAGTTGGCTTCTGACATTGATTCTTAGTCCAAATTTTCCAGTTACATGATCTCCTATCAGTATCTCTGTATCACTGAGACCTACGAATCCATAGGTATCGTTTTTCTCTTGTGCAGGCCCTCCTAATTTATAATTATCTAAAAATGACTGACCAGATGATATTCTGGCTCTCAGATTCACTTCCGTACAGACTTTATCTAAACTCTTATAATGCTCATAATTCACATAAGCATTCACATAAGTCTTATCTTCTGTAAATGGCAAAAAAGTGGTGAAGTCAGATTGATCTATTCTTTTGAGTCTATTATTGATAACTAAATCTGAGCTGACTTTTACTTTCATACCCGACTCTGGAAATACTGGCCTGTCCAAGCTATTATAAGTCAATCCGATTTCTATTCCATGCTTGTAAGTCTTATATCTTCTGAAGTCATTTGACTTAAATACAATCGGTCTTAACTTATCAAACTGATATCGATAGTTAGCATTAAATAGAAATTTATTTTTCCATTCCTTTAGCACTCCGATCTTCAGTTCTGCCTGATCAGCCCTATATAATCTATCTATTACATTACCATTATACAGCGGCATTCTAAATGTCTCATACTTTCCCGACACCTGTGCCATGTACAGAGAATTAGTGGGTAATCGATAGGTATACTGTGCTTGCACACCTGGATTCTCAGATAACCTAAGATCCGCTCTGAAGTGTGACGGCTTCCCGATGCTATTACGTATAGAACCAGAAAGTATCACCGATGCATTATAATATCTAAATCGATTCAGGGATATACCGATGGAGTATGGATCTATTTCTTCAGTATTGACAATCAGCTCTATGCCTTCATCTGCAACATCGAAATCATAACTTGTCTTGGCGAAATTCTTAGTGCCATACACCAATGATAGACTCTCCTCTAATTGTGCAAACGATACATTCTCCCCTACACCAAAACTGAGCTTGTCGAGGATCATTTGATTATAACACCTTTCTCGTGCAGTCGTATAGATATCTGTGAATCTGAGATAATCAAGACTATTCAGCTTAGGGTTAACCTTCTCCTTAGGTCTACTACTTATGGTAGACGCAATAGCACGAAGTTCTGCCTCATACTTTGCAGCTTCAGCATATCCGAGATCTATGAACTCTTGGTACTTAGCAAAGTCAAATGAACCGATGTCTTTGACGGCTGGCTTAATACATACATCTGTTAATTTCTCTTGTTCCTCAGAGTCCAGTATACTGCTCATCCAAGATGTCTGCTTAAATATATCCAGCGCTGAATTAAGCTTGTCTCTCTTTTCCTTCACACCACCTACGTAAACGCCGATGACTATATCTGCTCCCATATTCTTGACTTCCTGGACTGGAAAATTTCTAAGTAGCCCACCATCTACATATAAGGTGCCGTCTATTTCTTTAGGTGGAAATACGGTCGGTATCGCCATACTGGCTCGGATTGCTTCTCCCAGATATCCACTGTCTAATATATCCAATGAACCATCTTCTATATCCACCGCAATACATCTAAATGGAATATGCAAATCATCAAAGTCATCTATGAAGTATGCAGGCGCATATATTTTAGATATGATCAAATCTAACTTCTGACCTAACATCAATCCTCGGGGAAACCGAAATGAATTATCCTTCCATACCACAGAAACAGGAATCTTCTCATGTACATCTTTCTCTATGGGAGCGACCTCCCAGAGTGGAGATCGATTACTAATCAGTAAGGTCCAGTCTTGCTCTCCCGCAATGACCGCAATCTCATCTGGACTATATCCCATCGCATAGAGTCCTCCGATTACGCTACCCATACTGGTACCTGTGATATAATCTGCCTTAATACCGACTTCCTCCAGATATTGCAATACACCGATATGAGCAAATCCATGTGCAGCACCACCTGATAATGCAAGGCCTACTCGAGGATGCTTCTCTGGAGCTTGCCCGAGAAGTAAGCTTGAGAGTAATAAGAGAAAAAACAAAAGTTTACAAGAATGCATGCTGCAAAGCTAAAGCTATAAAGCATAACAATACATTATATATTATAAATAATTATAATATAATATTAGTTCTCAGATACTGATTGCGAGGAAATGGGAAAACCAGCAGACAAGGCAAATCGAGAAGAGGTTGATATGAAAACCCAAATGAACCGTATGACAATTATCCAAGTGTTTCTTACCATTATTAATGAGCTAAGAGGTTTTATATTAAATCTAAAGGAATGGGATCTTAAAAGAATAGAATTTTGGGATCAGCGATGCAGTTTAATTTGCCTTGTCCAATTTAGTTAAGTCTGATCATTATGGCGTTAAAAAACAATGGCCTTGTTAGACGACCTTAGAGATGAACGAACGATCTCAAAGAGTAGAGCCGCAAGACTCTAAGTGAGAGAACCGCGAAGCGGATGGGATGCTAACCCACCCTCATATGATAATGAGGTTCGTACATTATATTGTGCCTTTTAGTCATAATATTCATAGCCTAGCTAAGACCATTATCTCACAATTGTGTAGCTGTAAATAGCTGATATTGTTTAAAGAAATGGGTAAAGCCTAATATTTTTCCCAATGTATGAATCGAAAAAAATGCAGGGAGCATTCCGTAAGTGAAAGGAAACGGAACGGCTCACCTGCATTCTGAAAATAATTAAGAAAAACGATAAAAAAAATTAAGCAACATGGTCATATGCTCTGTAAGGGATCTGAGCTTTCTCGAGATGCCTTTTAAAAATACTTACGGATCTGCTATTACAGAATTCTTCTTTGATGATCTCTTCTATGGCTTCGATGGTTTTGATCGTCGCCTGAGGGAAGAGACTATCTAATAATTGTCTCACGGGTCTGAGGTTATGAGCATAGACACATAGTCCTGACTCGAATGTCTTGGCACCGAATAAGTTTTGGTATTGGTTCTGCTGCGTTCTTCCAGCAATCATTAGGTTACCTTCGTTGTTGATCTGTACTTTCCAATTATTTTTCATAATCTTAATTTATTTTTTAATTATGATACAAGTATATAATCTACCGTGTAGTATATTTGCACGATAACTTATTCTACTATTATTTTTGGAGTAGAAGGTCAAACTGGCCTTGTCCATTTTAGTTAAATCTGATCTTTATGGCGTTAAAAACAATGGCCTTGTTTGACGACCAAAGGGATGAACGAACGATCTCAAAGAGTAGAGCCGCAAGGCTCTAAGTGAGAGAACCGCGAAGCGGATGAGATGACAACCCACCCTCATTTGATAATGAGGTTCGTACATTATATTGTGACATTTAGTCACAATATTCTTAGCCAAGCTAAGACCATTATCTCACACTTGTTTAGCTATAAATAGCTGATTAATCTTTAAGAAATGGGCACAGCCTTAAATTCTTTGTTTTCCCGCTAAGGCGGGACAGGCTGTTTCTTTTTCAAGAAATGAACGAATGGTACAGCCTTTGGCTGCATCAAAGGTCCTAAACGGACCTTTGAAAAGAGAGAACCAAAACATCAGTTTTGGATGGGAAAGCCCGCCGGCGAGGCAGAAAGAACAGAGGATGATATGAAACTGATCTTTACGGCGTTAGGAACAATGGCCTTGTTTGACGACTAAAAGGATGAACGAACAATCTCATAGAGTAGAGTCTCAAACCCGCCGGCGAGGCAAAACGATAAGAAGATGAAAACCAAATAAATACGAAATAGAAATCTGAAAGCATGAAAAGTGAAAAATAAATAATTGTAATTTTGAATAAGATGTTAAATAACACGTACGATTGTTATGGAATTTTATAACTAAAATCAATCATACTGAGTTTATTCGTGCAACTTGAATGCACAATTCAGTAAATTCACCCTATGTCCTCTAACAAGCACGCTATTATAAGATATAGAGTCATCGACAGATGCCTCAGACAGACAGATCAGTCATGGAACTGGAAGAGCCTTGCAGAAGCTTGCGCCATAGAAATCGCTAAGTCTACAGGAATGAAGACCAGCCTGTCAGAGAGAACCATTAAGGCAGACCTCGGGAATATGCGGACTAATAAGTCGCTCGGGTATTATGCACCTATAGAATATGATAGAAAAGAGAAGAGCTACTACTACTCGCGTCGAGACTTCTCTATTACAGAATCGCCACTAAGTAAGTCTGATAGTACCGAGCTGAAGGGTGCCATAGCATTGCTGAGACAATTTACAGGATTCGATCATCTCGATGGTATAGATAATATCATTAAGAAATTAGAGTTGCTGGCCTATGAGTCTACCACCAAAGCAGAGAGAATCGTACATCTGGCGCAGCCTATTCAGATCCCTGGTCAGAAATGGCTTGACAAATTGTATAATGCCATCAAGACTAAGAAAGCCATCTCTCTGGAGTACCAGCCATTCGGAAAGAAAGCATCGTATGTTGTGATCAGTCCCTACCTACTTAAGGAATATGATCATCGATGGTATGTATATGCTTACAATCATGAGAAAGGTAAGATCAGAACTTATGGACTGGACAGGATACTTTCTATTAAGAAGTCCCTACAGACCTATCTGACTAATGAGACTTTCGATCCAGACACTTACTTTAAGGATATCATAGGCATCACATTAGCGCCAGACCGTAAGCCTAAGAAAGTAGAATTTGAGGTATATGGTTCTACACAGGCCTATATCAAAACGAAACCCCTACACTACTCTCAGGTAGAATTAGAATCACATAAAGATTATGGAATCTATCAGATCCAAGTCGTCCCTAATTACGAACTGGAATCACTGTTCCTCTCCTATGGGGAAACGATAAAGGTGACCAAGCCAAAGAGCTTAGTATCTAAAATGACTAAGAGGATTGCGGAATTAAGCGAGAAATATAAGTAGCTAAGTATTGTCCAATCTATGCGGCGACCAGATCGATAAATGCATCTAAGAACTGGTCATCATCTACATATTTCTCCAATGTATCTTTGATCGAGATGGCATAGATAGATTTGATCTCTTCGTAGTTTTCCTCATAGACGATCTCTACATAGTAATTATGATAAGAGTATAATTGTCGGAACTGAGCCCCGTTCTCATTGCTCTCGATGAGAAATCCGTATCGAAAAACTTCCAGAGCCTTGAAGAAGATACTCGACTCATTAAAACTAACCATAGGTAAATAATTCTCGAAAGAAAACATATTAAATATTAATTATATATGTAAGGTAACTGTTTTTTATCTTTTTACATATTATCAATATCAATTATTTGTTAAAATTTCTGTTGCCGTATATCCCGACATGCCAATAATTATACTGCAAACTGATGATATAATTGAAAATCAACATTTTACATATTAGTATAAATTGTAATGTTAAAGGTGGCAATCATCGTATATATCATAGATGCAAATCTTATAGACAAAAGAGAAAATTGCCAAAACTTACCGTTCGTCATCGAAATCCGACCGATCGTCATTCCTTGGTGATAAATAACGCTATTCGTGTAGGTGATATAATTGCTTTTTAGTATTTTGAATTCTCTTTACTCTATTCCCCTAATGATATGGTATAGTATAATCTCACTGTGTTGATGATTGAGTGTGCTGTCCTTATGTATGATCATTTTGTTTTTTGTGAATGGTTCTGCTTGTGTAGTTGAGATTATCACGCGTAATACATTAGTAATCAGTGATTATATAAAAGTTAAATCAGACTTATAAGACATAGGTAAGGAAATAATTCAAGTATCGATCATAATAAAAAAAGCTTTAAATGAAATTAGAACAAATACTAGGAAAACTAAATACAATTGAAAAAACGTCATTCTCAAAAATTATCGATAATATAATTAGTGCAAGACCTAAGAATATAAGAGAAATTGATAAGCTACTTTCTAATTATTCTGATAAAAATCTTAGAAGTCTTGACAGCCATTTATTCGCAAAAGTTTTTGAACAAATAAACGATGAATACCAAAACTGTTTGGATGAACAAATAGGAAATTCTGTTAGTCAACTTGATATTCTAATTGACATTTTGCTAAAAGATGGAAATTGTATCATGTCCAGAGAATGGCTTGGAGATTTATATAAAAAAGAATTAAAAAAATTAAAGGGTAAAATTCAAAGGCTTAACACTGCAATAGCTGGAAAAGATATATCAGAAGTGGATGCCCGAATTAGAGATTTTATAATTTACAAAAACTGCGTTGAGATAGCATATAAAAACGATATTAAGAACAATCAAGATGCAAAAATTACAAGTGATGAAAAAAGCATACTAAATGCTTTAGCATACAATTTTGATCTTTCACAAGAAGAAGTAAAATTATTAAATTACTCAGTACTTCCTATAACAAAATTATCCATCGATGAAATTATCGAATTATTAAAGAATGCTGGTATTATACTATATTCTAAGAAGCATCTAGATATATATATTCCAGATGAATTTATAAGATTACTTAGAGGTTATCGTAATAAAGAGGTAGCAGACAAATACTTACGACGAATATTAAGATTACTGAAAGATCCCGAAATTAATCTAATTGCGAAACATCATGATTTAGACAGAAAACTCAGTAGAAGAGAGAAGATTAAATTGATCATTAATGATGGAATTGGAATAAGAAACATATTAAAGTTTGATATTCATAGACCTGGCACTACCTTAACAGATAAAAAGAAAAGGGTTAATGTAATCGTGGATAGAGGATTAAATCTTGATCATCTAAAAGGTACTACAATTGATGCTAAAATCGATAACCTTATAAAGTATTTTAATGAAATAGAAAAAGATGAGAAAGTTGGAATTTCAATAGAGGGTTATAAATTATTGCTTCATGACTTACAAATCGCTTTGCCTAAATCCAGAATTTTTGTGCAAAAGGAATTTGAAATCCAAACTGATGATGTTATGGATGCAACTCTACTTTTAAATTACAATTTGAAACCAAGAGATATCCTTGAAATTTTAGATACCAATGATTTAAAAATCTTCTGTGATAAAATGTCGATCTCAACAAGAGGAAATGAAATAATAAACATTTTAGGTTCTTATAAAGATTCTCAAAATATTGAATTAGAAAACTATTCAGATATAGCATACAGAAATCTAAATGCCTTGAAAGAAAATGGAATTAGGATTAAGGAATCTGAATTAGGAATTAAATTTGAGCAACTCACCAAATTTATTTTAAAAGAAATGGGACTCGATGTTGATGAAGATTTAAGAAAAAGAGTGAGTACGTCAAAAGATAAGATTGACATCTTATTGACTATAGGCGAAGATGAAGTTATTTTGATTGAATGCAAATCACTAAAGGAAACTGGATACAATAAATTTAGTTCTGTATCGAGACAAATAAAATCCTATAAATCTTTATTAGAAAAAAATGAGATTAGGGTTATGAAATCGCTACTAGTTGCACCAGAGTTTACTGATGATTTTGTAAATGACGTTGAAATGGATTATGACTTGAATCTATCACTAATTCAGGCTTCAACACTTCTTGGAATTTTGAGAGTATTCAAGGAGAATAAGAAGTTAAAAGAATTTCCATATATGCTATTAATGAAAGATGTCTTAATTCACGAAGAACGAATTGTGAAGGCAATAAATAAATAGTTATGCTCCCTCGTTCGTCGAAGCTTGTAGCTTCGATGCATTATGATTGTAGTATATGTCAAAAAAAATTATTATAAAGAAGAATGCACGGCCACAAAATTATCAATCAAAATAAACTACACTTCATCACCTGTACAGTTGTGGGTTGGTTAGATGTATTTACGAGATCAAAGTACAAGGATATTATTATTGATAGTCTTAACTATTGTATTAA